>OHWR01000142.1_pt1 | contig 45611 bp, 44 predicted proteins | sample 1579771 | NCBI WGS metagenome assembly OHWR01 (sample SAMEA3882542, study PRJEB24775) | human gut metagenome | biome: human-associated habitat; feature: intestine environment; material: feces | place: Netherlands | collected 2009/2010 | reverse complement strand
CCGGCTCGTGCGGAACTCGCGATCGACCAAAGCCCCCGGCGCGCCCTCTTCCTTGTGGCGTTTTGGCCTGCAGCTTGCGAACGTTGCTTTGCCCGTTCGCTTTTTGATCTGGAGAGCCGGGTGGGCTGATATATATGGACAAGGGGCTCCCCCGTTGGTGGACGGGGGAGCCCCTTGTTGCGTTTGGGTTGTTGGTGCGATCTACAGATGCGAGACGATCAGTTCCATCTTGCCTTCGAGGTCGATGGAGCTGACGGTGCTGGGTGCCAGCAGGTGGCTTCCCCTGTGGACGGGGTCGCCGCAGACGGTGCCTTCGCCGTCGATGACCGACAGGCACGTGAAGGGCCAGCGCTGGTCGATGGTTTTGCTGCCGTCGACGCGCACGCGATCGACGGTGTAGCAGGGGTTGGACTCGAGCTCGGTTACGCCGTCCACCTCGGGCGCGGTCACCGTGCCGTCGGTCGGAGCCTGAGCATCAAAGTCGATGCAGTCGAGGCTCTGCTCAATGTGCAGCGGGCGCAGGTTGCCGTCGGTGCCGGGACGGTCGTAGTCGTACAGACGATACGTCACGTCGCTCGACTGCTGCGTCTCCAAAATGAGCGTGCCGGTCTTGATGGCGTGCACGGTACCGGAATCAATCTGGAAAAAGTCGCCCTTGTGAATCGGCAACACGTTGAGCATGTCGTCCCAACGTCCTTCCTCGATCATTTGTGCGGCCTCGGCGCGGTCCTTGGCACGCTGGCCGACGATGATCGTGGCGTCGGGCTCGCAGTCCAGCACATACCAACACTCGGTTTTGCCCAGGCTACCGTTCTCGTGCTCGGCAGCGTACTCGTCGTTGGGATGAATCTGGATCGAAAGGTCGTCCTTGGCGTCCAGAATCTTAATGAGCAGCGGGAACTCCTTGCCCTCGCAGTTGCCAAAGAGCTCGCGATGCTCGGCCCACAGCCACGACAGCGTGTGGCCGGCATACGGGCCCTCCGCAATCTGGCAGTCGCCGTTGGGGTGGGCCGAGATGGCCCAGCACTCACCGATGGGGCCATCGGGAATGTCGTAGCCAAATACGGTTTCGAGCTGGCGACCGCCCCAGATCTTCTCGTGGAAGATCGGCGTCAGCTTAATCAAATCGGACATGTTCATACCCCCATTGTGTTGCGCGGGCGCTGCACAAAACAGCTCAAAGCGAGCGCCCGGATGACTACAAAAACCTATGCCAACGTTACGTTGTGCAACTCAAAGCGGTCGCCAACGTTGCGCGAGACCGAATACTCAAAGGCGGCGCCGCTGTCCAAAAAGCCAATCTGGGTGAGCTCGAGCAGGGGAGAGCCAGGCTTGGTGTCCAAGCGCTCGGCTTCTTCCTCGGTTGCTGCCACGGCGCGAATGGTACGGTGGAAGCTCGAAATCTTCAGCCCACATTGCTCGCGGATGAAGTGGTAGACCGATCCGTACAGGTCCTTCTTTTTAAGGCCTGGAATCAGCTCGAGGGGCATGTAGGTGTACTCGATAACGATGGGCTTCTCATCGGCCTGACGCACGCGCACGATGTGATAGGCAAAGTCATCCTCGGCAATTCCCAGCTGGGCTGCGATGTCCGCTGGTGGATTAACAATCGAGAAATCGTAGACCACCGAGGTCACCTTCTCCCCGCGGTGCTCATACGAAAAGCCCTGGGCACGGTCGTTTTTGCCCTGGAAAAACGCCTGACCGGGAAGTCCTGCCGTGTCCTTAACGTAGGTACCCGATCCGCGTCGGCTGGTAATAAGACCTTCCTCGGTGATTTGCTCGATAGCTCGTTTGACGGTGATTTTGGAAACGCTATAGAGCTCGCAGAACTCAACGACGGTGGGAAGCTTGTCGCCCGGTTTAAGAGTGCCATCCTCGATGCTTCGACGAATATCTGCAGCTATCGCCTCGTATTTGGGAATCATTGAACCTCCTTTCCGACATATATCAATACGCAAGTAAGTATAACCCTTAACAAGGCACCCATATAACCTTTATCTAAGAAGCTCGAGAAAGAAAAAAGAAAAAGACGCTTTACTTTTAGAATTAGAGCGCTATAGTTTAAGCAACGAACGGAATCCTTCCGCACAACAGGATCGACCGTTTGGGGACGGTTTTGTTTTGGCGGGTTGGATATCGGTATGGCCGGTGCGCGCCCGCGCCGGATAACCTGCCAAAGCAAACCCGTCTCCAACCGGAAGCTCTAGAACACGAAAGCGAGGACTTTGATGGCACAGTATCAGCTGCCCAACGACTTCTTCTTTGGCGCTGCTATGTCCGGCCCGCAGACTGAGGGTCAGTGGAACCAGGGCGGCAAGCTCGAGAACCTGTGGGACACCTGGTCCATCCAGGATCTGGGTTCGTTCTACAACCGCGTTGGCTCTTACGCCGGCAATGACTTTATGGCCAAGTACCAGGAAGACCTTCGCATTTTGAAGGACTTGGGTCTGGATACCTATCGCACTTCCATCCAGTGGAGCCGTCTGCTCGATGCCGACGGCAACCTCAACGAGGAAGGTGCCGCGTGGTATCACGAGTTGTTCCGCGCCTCTCGCGAAGCTGGCTTGGAGCCGTTTGTCAACTTGTACCACTTTGACATGCCCACCTACCTCTTTAACCGTGGCGGCTGGGAGAGCCGTGAGGTTGTCGAGGCTTACGCACATTACGCCGACGTCGCCTTCCACGAGTTTGGCCAGGAGATTAAGTACTGGTTCACCTTTAACGAGCCCATCGTCGAGCCCGAGCAGCGCTATCAGGAGGGCGTGTGGTTCCCGCAGCTCCACGACTTCAACCGCGCCCGCACCGTGCAGTATCACATCTCGCTGGCGCACGCGTTGGCCGTGGCCAACTATCGTCGCGCCTATGACGAGGGCGCTATTCGCGCCGATGCCAAGATCGGCATGATCAACTGCTTTACCCCGGTCTACACCAAGGAGAACCCCAGCGAGGCGGACCTCGAGGCCGTGCGCATGACCAGCGGCATCAACAACCGCTGGTGGCTCGACCTCATCACCAAGGGCGAGCTTCCTGCCGACGTGCTCGACAGCCTGGCCGAGGGCGGCGTTAAGCTCCCGTTCCGCGCCGGCGACCAAGAGATCCTCAAGCAGGGTGTTGTCGACTGGCTCGGCTGCAACTACTACCACCCCACGCGTGTTCAGGCGCCGGCGAGCAAGGTCGACCAGTACGGCCTGCCGCACTTTGCCGACGAGTACGTATGGCCCGACGCCGTTATGAACGAGAGCCGCGGCTGGGAGATCTACCCGCAGGGCCTCTACGACTTTGGCATGGACTGCGCTAAGAACTACCCCGATCTTGAGTGGTTCGTTTCCGAGAACGGCATCGGCATCATGGACGAATACAAGAACCGTGACGCCGAAGGAACCATCCAGGATGACTACCGCGTCGACTTTGTACGTCAGCACCTGGAGTGGGTGGCCAAGGCCATCGACGAGGGCGCCAAGTGCCGGGGCTATCACTACTGGGCCGTCATCGATAACTGGTCTTGGGCCAATGCCTTTAAGAATCGTTACGGCTTTGTCGAGGTCGATCTCATGGACGGCTACAAGCGCCGCCTTAAGAAGTCGGCGGCCTGGCTCAAACAGGTCGCCACGACCCACGTGGTTGATTAGCGACCGGGCGAACGCCCAGACCGCGCGCCGCCGCGCGCAACACATGGCACATCTGGTGGCAGAGGGCGACAGACCACCGTGCGCATAGGAAAAGGCCGGATTTGAAAGTTAGGAGCAATCATGGCCAGTGACAACGGAAAGAGCTTCCTCGACAAGTTTGCCGAGGTCTCTGCGAAGGTGGGAAACCAGGTTCACCTGCGTTCCCTGCGTGACGCCTTCGCGACCATCACGCCGCTCTATATCCTTGCGGGTATCGCGGTTCTTATTAACAACGTCGTGTTCCCTCTGTTCCCGCTCGATGCGGCGGGCCTTGCCAACCTTCAGACGTGGGGCTCGGCAATTACGCTGGGCACCCTCAACGTCTCTGCCATTATCTTGGCCGGATTGATTGGCTACAGCCTCGCCAAGAACAAGCGTTTCGATAACCCGCTCGCTTGCGTGGTCGTCGCCATCTCCGCCTTCGTCATCATGATGCCGCAGCAGATCACCGCCTCGCTTGCCGCCACGAGCCCACTGCTCACCGACAAGATCACCTCTGCCGAGGTCACGGGCGCCCTTTCGACTGCCAACACCGGCACCAACGGTCTGTTCTCGGCTATTATCATCGCCCTGCTTTCCGTCTCGCTCTTCATCAAGATTTCTGGCGTCGAGAAGCTCAAGGTTAAACTGGGCGAGGGCGTGCCTCCCGCGGTCTCCAACTCCTTCAACGTCATGATTCCGATGCTGCTTAACCTCGCGGTCTTCGCTCTTGCCGCAGCCCTGCTCGCCGTGTGCGCCGGCACCGATCTGTGCACCATCATCTCCACGTGCATCTCCAACCCGCTCAAGAGCATCATGAACGCCGGTCCGTGGGCTGTTATCCTCATCTACACCCTTGCTAACCTGCTGTTCTGCGTCGGTATTCACCAGTCCACCATCTCTGGCGCTACCGTCGAGCCGATCCTGACCATGCTCATCGTCGACAACATGGCTACCTTTGCCGCCGGTGGCACCATCCAGCCCGATCACTACATGAACATGCAGATCGTTAACAGCTTCGCCCTCATCGGCGGCTCGGGCTGCACCCTCATGCTCCTGCTCGACACGCTCCTGTTCTCCAAGAACAAGGCTTCCGAGACCGTTTCCAAGATGGCTATCCTGCCTGGTCTGTTCAACATCAACGAGCCGGTTATCTACGGTTACCCCATCGTGTACAACCTGCCGCTCATGATCCCGTTCGTTCTTCTTCCCGATCTGTTCATCGGCATCACCTATGGCCTTACCTGCGCAGGCATCATCAGCCCCTGCATCGCCCAGGTGCCCTGGACCATGCCTCCCGTCATCAATGCCCTGCTCGCTACGGGCTTTGACTGGCGCGCCGGCGTGTGGCAGGCTATCGAGATTGTCATTGGCATGGCCGTCTACCTGCCCTTTATGAAGATTTCCGAGAAGGCAATCGCCAAGCAGGAGGCTTTCGCCGAGTAGAACGCCTAACGTTCGTCCCCTTCACCTTTGCGGGCGCCGGTACGCGGTGCCGGTGCCCGCAGCTCTCTCCCTTGTGTAAAGATGCAGGGGGGTGGGCACAATAGCCGCAAGGAATAAAACCAGTTGTCGTCTGCGCGCCGCGCAGTTATAAGGAGGAAACCATGAAGAAGATCATGCTCTGCTGCAATGCCGGTATGTCCACGAGCCTGCTGGTCCAGAAGATGCAGGCCGAGGTTGCAAACCGTGGTCTGGATATTGAGGTCGAGGCTCGTCCCATGAACGAGGCCCACGATCACCTGGACGAGTGCGACATGTTGCTGCTTGGTCCGCAGATCGGCTACACCAAGGGCGATTTTGAGAAGGAGGCCGCCGGCCGCTTCCCGGTCGAGGTTATCAACATGGTCGACTACGGCCGCATGAACGCTGCCGGCATCATCGACCACTGCGTCAGCGTGATGGGCTAGGTGCTCTGCATGGAGGATATGAACGAACTGCAGATGACCTGCTTTGAGATCATCAGCTACGTCGGTACCGCCAAGAGCATGTACATCAATGCCGTGCAAAAGGCCAAGGAGGGCGATTTTGACGCCGCCGAGGAGCTTATCAAGCAGGGCGACGAGGCCTATAACGGTGGCCACGATGTTCACATGGGGCTTCTGAAGAAGGAGGCCAACGGCGAGCGTAACGGCGAGGCCCCGTTGATTTTGCTGCATGCCGAGGACCAGATGGCCGGCACCGAGACCATGCGCGTCATGGCGACGGAGCTCATCGAGGTTCACAAGCAGCTGCAGGCACTTCAGGCCTAGTCGGCGTTATCGCCGCGACGGACCGTGCGGTCCAACAGACAACATAGTCCCTTTGACGGGCGCCGGGAGCCTCCGCCTCCCGGCGCCTTTATTTTTGGGGATGGTCTTGCGCGGCCTGTTGGGCAGCCAATTGCGTTACCCCAGATAAAACCTGCCAAAACAAACCTGTCCCTTTTTGGTAGGTTTTTGCCTTGAGAGCGGTACCATACAGGCAATGTTTAAACGAGAAAGGTGGGCTCCCATGGAACCTAAGCAGTACTACATCGGCATCGACGTCGGCGGCACTTCGGTTAAGGAGGGCCTGTTCGACGAGGACGGCAACCTGCTTGCCAAGGCCAGCGTGCCCACGCCTCCTATCGTTGACGCTGCGGGCTTTGCCGCGGTGACCGAGGCTATCGACCAGGTGGTCGCCAAGGCACAGATTCCGCGTGCCTTTGTGGCGGGCATTGGCCTGGCCGTTCCGTGTCCCATCCCGGCGTCGGGCGATGCCAAGGTCAAGGCCAACATTGCCATTAACCTGCCCGAGCTGAGGGTCGCCATTCAGAAGCACTGCCCCGATGCGGTCGTTAAGTATGAGAACGATGCCAACGCCGCTGCCATGGGCGAGGCCTGGCTCGGTTCTGCCAAGGGCGTGCAGAACGTGGTGATGGTCACCATCGGTACCGGCGTGGGCGGCGGCGTTATCGTTAACGGCGACGTGGTATCGGGCGTTGTGGGCGCCGGCGGCGAGATTGGCCACATGTGCCTGAACCCGGCCGAGGAGCGCACCTGCGGCTGTGGCGGCCATGGCCATCTGGAGCAGTATTCCAGCGCCACCGGCGTGGTGAGCAACTACCTTGCCGAGTGCAAGAAGGCGGGCGTCGAGCCCATTGAGCTCACCGGCCCCTCCGATTCCAAGGACGTGTTCCAGGCCTGCCGCGAGGGCGACAAGCTTGCGCTGGCCGCAGCCGACACCATGGCCGACTACCTTGGCCGCGCCCTGGCGCTTATCGCCAACGTGGTCGACCCCGAGATGTTCCTGATCGGTGGCGGCGCGTCTGCCTCGGCCGATGTTTATCTCGACAAGGTTCGCGAGCACTTTAAGCAGTACGCGCTCTCTGCCTCGCGCGAGACGCCCATTAAGGTCGCTTCGCTCGGAAACGACGCCGGCATCATCGGTGCCGCCTACGTAGCCCTGCGCGCCGCCGGTAAATAGTCGGTGCAGGAGGGCGGTGGTACAAGGGGGCAGACTTCGCCCCCAGGCTCGCCCCAAATTGCGCCGCGGCCCTTGCGTCTCATAAGGTTCGGCGCCAGCGTGCTACCATAGCTACGTCCAAGTACACATATCAAGTGGAGGATATCCATGGCAAACGTTCTTGTCTTTGGTCACCAGAACCCCGATAACGACGCCATCATGAGCGCCGTCGTCCTGTCCCAGCTGCTCAACCAGGTTGAGTATGCCGGCAACACCTACGAGGCCTGCGCCCTTGGTCAGCTTCCGGCCGAGTCCGCCAAGCTGCTCGCCGACGCCGGCATCGCCGAGCCCCGCGTGATCGAGTCCGTCGAGGCTGGTCAGCTCGTCGTCCTCACCGACCACAACGAGTCTGCCCAGTCCGTCGCCGGCCTTAAGGACGCCACGGTCTTTGGCGTTGTCGATCATCACCGCATCGGCGACTTCGAGACCGCCGGCCCGCTGCACTACATCTGCCTGCCCTGGGGCTCCAGCTGCACCATCGTCACCAAGCTCGCCGGCGTGCTCGGCGTTGAGCTTTCCGACGTTCAGGCCAAGCTGCTGCTCTCGGCCATGATGACCGACACGCTCATGCTCAAGAGCCCCACTACCACCGATGTCGACCGCGCCGTCGCCGCCAAGCTCGGCGAGCAGGTGGGCGTCGACCCGGTCAAGTTTGGCATGGAGGTCTTCCTCACCCGCCCGTCCGGCTCCTTCACCGCAGCCGAGATGGTTGGCAACGACATCAAGATGTTCGAGCCCGCCGGCAAGAAGCTGCTCATCGGCCAGTACGAGACCGTCGACAAGAGCCGTGCGCTCGGTATGATCGACGAGATCCGCGAGGCCATGCGCGCCTACGCCGCCGAGAAGGGTGCTGACGGCATTGTCCTGTGCATCACCGACATCATGGAGGAGGGCTCGCAGGTCCTGCTCGAGGGCGAGACCGAGGCCGCTCAGAAGGGCCTGGGCATTGCCGACGAGCACGACGGCGTCTGGATGCCGGGCGTCCTCTCCCGTAAGAAGCAGGTCGCTGCCCCCATCATGGCCGCCTGCTAGGTTTAGTTGACCAAACGCCACGACCGGATCGCGGACGCCCCGCGCTCCGGTCGTTTTTTGTGCACGGCGTCGCGTCGTCTCTTGGACAGGCGTGCCCGTGCCGTTGAGCAAATAATGTTCAACCTGTGGTTCCGCTTTTCGGTCACGCCTGCGTGCTTGTCGTGCAGGGTAGGCTAGATGCAAGCGTAATACGTTAGAGCGCGGCGCCGCCACTTGGGCGGGCCGTGCTTTTTTAAGACGGGAGCTTTCCCGTGAAAGGAGCCGCCCATGGCAGCAACTGAGCAGCTGTTCAACGTTCGTGAGCGTAAGCGCTTTGAACGTCACGACATCTGGGAGCGCATCGCCGAGAACGGCACGATTTCCGCCGCCGTCATGGTCTTCGCCGCCATCGCCGCCGTCATTTGTGCCAATACCGATGCCTACGAGGTCATCCATCACTTTTTGGAGACCCCGCTGTATGTGGGCCTGGGCAACCTTACGGCCGGTCTCACCGTTGAGCTTTTCGTCAATGACTTCCTCATGGCGATTTTCTTTTTGCTGGTGGGCATTGAGCTCAAGTATGAGATGACGGTCGGCGAGCTCAAAAACCCGCGCCAGGCTATGCTTCCCATGCTGGCGGCCGTGGGCGGCGTCGTCGTTCCCGCCTGCATCTACCTGATCTTTAACCATGCCGGCGCGCACAACGGCTGGGCCATTCCCATGGCAACCGATATTGCCTTTGCGCTGGGCGTGCTGTCGCTTTTGGGCAATCGCGTGCCCAACGGCGTGCGCGTGTTCTTCTCGACGCTCGCCATCGCCGACGACCTCATTTCCATCGCCGCCATCGCCATCTTCTACGGTCAGAGCCCCAATCCGTTTTGGTTGGGCGCCGCCGCGCTTGTGACCTGCGCGCTCGTGTGGCTCAACAAGACGCAGCATTACCGCCTTGCCCCGTATTCGGTACTGGGTCTGCTGTTGTGGTTCTGCATGTTCAAGAGCGGCGTACATGCTACGCTTGCTGGCGTCATCTTGGCCTTCACCATCCCGGCCAAGTGCGGCGTCAAGCTCGATAGCCTCACCGATTGGTTGGGCGAGTGCCTGCCGCTGCTCGATGACCGCTACGACGACGAGGCACACATCCTGGGCCAGCATGACTTTACCGTCTCGACCACCAAAGTCGAGCGCGTCATGCACCGCGTGACCCCGCCGCTCATCCGCATGGAGCGTCTGATCTCCACGCCGGTCAACTTTGTGATCCTGCCGATCTTTGCGTTCGTCAACGCACAGGTTCGCCTAGTGGGCGTGGACATGAGCACGCTGCTCACCGACCCGGTGACGCTCGGCGTGTACTTTGGCATGCTGCTGGGTAAGCCGATCGGTATCTTTGGCATGACGTTCGCCTTGGTCAAGCTCAAGGCCTGCGAGCTGCCGCACAATGTCAACTGGCATATGATTGCCGGCGTGGGCATTCTGGGCGGTATCGGCTTTACCATGTCGATTCTCATCAGCGGCCTCGCCTTCCCGACGGCCCAGTTTGAGGTTCTGGCTGCCAAGGCCGCTATTCTCGCCGGCTCTGTCACCGCGGCCGTACTTGGCATGATCTACATGAGTGTGATCTGCAAGCACCCCGCGCCCAAAGACGAGTAAAAGCGCATACAAGTTTGAAAACGCCGCCCGTGAACACCATCACGGGCGGCGTTTTAGTCATTCGGGACGTTCTTAAATGACTAGGTTTATTCCACGGTGCCGTAGATGGCGCCCCAGCCGTGGGCGGCCAAGGCGGAGTTGAGCTGATCGCAAAGTGACTGGCGGTCGTAATAGCCGGGCGGTAGCAGGTTGACGATTTCCATGAGATCGGGCGCCAGGTCCAAGATTTCGGCCTGTACGATCAGATCCAGGCGGTCGATGGCGTGGCGGTCGTAAAACAGCCCGTCGACCAGGCGCTGCAGGTCGCCGAATTCTTCGGCCTGAAACGATCCATACTCCATAGTGCCTCCTTGGGCGCCCCACGCCGACATGCGCGGCGATTCGTAATTCATTGCGATGGACTTAATCTATCACGGCTTCATAACGTTGCGGCGGTGGCGGTCTATACTTAGACGAACTGCAACGTACCGCTTCGCGAAAGGTCGCACCCATGCAGACGATCTACCAGAAGATGGAAACCACCGAACTCGATGCCGCCATCGAGGCGCTCAAGGCCGAGGTCGCCGAGGTCAAGGCCAAGGGCCTGGCGCTCGACATGGCCCGCGGCAAGCCGTCGCCCTCCCAGGTGGACATCTCGCGCCCCATGCTCGATATCCTCAACGCCGACGCCGATCTGCACGACGGCAACGTCGACTGCTCCAACTACGGCTGCTTTGAGGGCATTCCCTCGGCACGCAAGCTAGCGGGGGAGTTCCTGGGTTGCCCCGCCGAGCAGACGCTCGTGCTGGGCTCGTCGAGCTTGCTGATCGAGCACGATATCGCCGGTATGTTCTGGCGTTGCGGCTCGTGTGGTAGCGACCCTTGGGAGGCTTACGAGGCAGCGCACGACGGCAAGAAGGTCAAGTTCCTGTGCCCGGTTCCCGGCTACGATCGCCACTTTGGCATTACCGCCGACTTGGGCATCGAGAACGTTCCCGTCGCGATGACCGACAACGGCCCCGACATGGACGAGATCGAGCGCCTCGTTGCCGCCGACGACTCCATCAAGGGCATCTGGTGCGTGCCCAAGTATTCCAACCCCACGGGCATCACCTTTAGCGAGGACACTGTGCGTCGTCTGGTCGAGATGCCCACGGCCGCGCCCGATTTCCGCATCTTCTGGGACAACGCCTACTGCGTGCACGACCTGTACGACGAGACCGACGAGCTCGCCAATATCTTCGATCTTGCCCGCGCGGCGGGCACCGAGGACCGCGTGGTGGCCTTTGCCTCGACGTCCAAGATCACCTTCCCGGGCGCCGGTATCGGCTTTATCGGTGCGAGCCCCGCGGTCATCGCCGAGTTCTCCAAGCGCCTGAAGGCCGGCCTCATCAGTGCCGATAAGCTCAACCAGCTGCGTCACGTGCGCTTCCTTCCCACCATCGAGGCGGTCAAGGAGCACATGAAAAAGCATGCCGAGTTTTTGCGCCCGCGCTTTGAGGCCGTTGAGCGCAAGCTCACCGAGGGCCTGGGCGAGACGGGCTGCGCTACCTGGACGCATCCCCGCGGCGGCTACTTTGTGAGCTTTGATGGTCCCGAGGGCTCGGCCCAAAAGGTCGCCGCGCTTTGTGCCGACCTGGGCGTCAAGCTCACGCCGGCCGGTGCTACCTGGCCCTATGGCAAGGACCCGCGCGACACCAACATCCGCATCGCGCCGAGCTATCCCACGGTCGAGGACCTGGAGGCCGCGCTCGATGTGCTGGTGCTGGCCGTTAAGCTTGTCGCTGCCGAGCTTGCGCGTGCCGAGCGCGCCTAACGCGCGGCTTCCCGTACTATCCGCACTTTCGATACGTAAAGGAGCGTATACATGGATTTGGGTATTTCCACCAACCCCACGCCAGAGCTCTACACCATTAAGGTAACCGGCGAGATCGATATCTCTAACGCCGATAGCCTGCGCAATGCCATCGACCTGGCGCTCGAGCAGCCCACTGAGGCCGTTGAGCTCGATTTTGCCCAGGTGAGCTACATTGATTCGACGGGCATTGGCGTGCTTGTGGGCGCCGCTCATCATGCAGCCGATCACGGTAAGCGTTTTGGCTGCGTCAATGTGCAGCCCCCGGTGATGCGCGTGGTCCAGCTGTTGGGTGTCGACCAGGAGATTTCGATCACCGCTGCATAATCTTTGCCCCCAAAAGGGCGTGCCGTTTGGCATATGTTTGTGATGCGCTCGGACGTTTTGGCGTCCGGGCGCTATACTTGACCGAATGAATAGACGAGTTCCGGCCGAATGGCGCGGTGCGGGCTCGACTCACATCGAGCCTTGGAGGTATGTGTGTTTGGTATTGGAGAGGGTGAGCTCGCGATCATCGTGGTCTTCGGCTTTTTGCTGTTTGGCCCGGATAAGCTCCCGCAGATGGGCCGCACGATCGGCCGTGCCATCCGTCAGTTCCGCGAGACGCAGGAAAAGATGACGGCCGTTGTTCAGTCCGAGATTATCGATCCGGTGAGCGAGGCCGCGTCGGCCCCGGTCAAGCCCAAGAAGGCTGCTGCGACCGACGACGATTCCGATGCGGACGAGGATGCCGCCGAGACGGCAGCGCCCGCCAAGAAGGAGACCTTTGCCGAGCGTCGCGCCCGTCTTGCTGCCGAGAAGGCCGCGAGCGAGGCTGCCGCCGAGGGCGAGGGTGCTGCTGAGGAGTCCGAGGCCGAGGGCGCCGAGCCTGCCGCTGTCGCCGCTGCCGCCGTCGAGCCCGAATCTGCTGCAGAGCCGGAGCCCGAGCCCGAGCCGGCAGAGCCCACGACGGCTGACCTCTACGCTCGTCGTCCCCGCAAGCGCAAGGCCGTCGTCGGCCAGCTCGCTCGCGAGCTCGAGGCCGAGGACGACGCCGCTGCCGCCGACGCCTCGAAGGGAGGCGATGAGTAATGCCTATCGGACCTGCGCGTATGCCGCTCTTCGATCACCTGGGAGAGCTCCGTCGCCGCCTGACCATCGTGGTCGTGTCGGTGTTTGCCGCCGCCATCGTGCTGTATTTCGCCACGCCCGTGGTGCTCGACATCCTGGAAGACCCCATCCGCTCCTTTGTGCCGGACGGTAAGTTCTACATCACCACCACGCTCGGCGGCTTTGGCTTGCGCTTCTCGCTGGCCATCAAGATGGCCGTGGTCATGTGCACGCCCATGATCATCTGGCAGATTCTGGCATTTTTCCTGCCGGCACTGCGTCCCAACGAGCGCAAATGGGTCGTGCCCACGGTGCTCGCCTCGACGGTGCTGTTCTTCCTGGGCGCCATCTTCTGCTACTTCATCATCATCCCTGCGGGCTTTGAGTGGCTTATCGGCGAGACCTCGGCCGTTGCTACGGCGCTGCCCGATCTGGAGAACTACGTCAACATGGAGCTGCTCTTTATGATCGGCTTTGGTGTGGCGTTTGAGCTGCCGCTCATCATCTTCTACCTGTCCGTTTTCCACATCGTGTCCTACGCGGCTTTCCGCAGCGCCTGGCGCTACGTGTACGTGGGCCTGCTCGTGGGCTCGGCTGTGATCACGCCCGACGGCTCGCCCGTCACGCTGGGCCTTATGTACGGTGCCCTGCTTTCGCTCTACGAGATCTCGCTCGCCATCGCCCGCGTGGTCATTACCGCGCGCGAGGGCAAGGAGGGCCTGTTCGTGAGCCGTCTGGACCTGTTCTCGGACGACGAGGACGACGAGGAGTAAATCGGTATGCACGAGGTTGGCATTGTCAACGGCATACTCGATACAGTGATTCGCGCGGCGCGTGGGGCGGGGGCCTCGCGCGCCGTTTTGGTAACGCTGCGTATCGGGGATATGACCGAGGTCGTGCGCGAGGCGCTTGACTTTGCGTGGGAGACGTTTCGCGACGAGGACCCGCTCACGCGAGGCTGCGAGCTTGCCGTGGAGGAGGTCCATCCACAAAGCGAGTGTCTGGACTGCGGTGAGGTCTTTGAGCACGACCGTTTCCATTGCCGCTGCCCCCAATGTGGCGGCGCCAACGTGCGTCTGCTGCATGGCCGCGAGCTCGACATCGCCAGTATTGAAATCGAAACCCCCGACGATTAGCCCGCTAGCCATCTGGTGATGGGGTATAAAGGGGCCAAAGTAAGGAGTGCCGAATATGGCCGAGAAAACAATTGATATCGCATCGCCGATTCTGTCGCGCAACGAACGCCTGGCAGATCAGCTGCGTCAGCGATTTAAAGAGACAAACACCTATGTGATCAACGTCTTGTCGAGCCCCGGCTCGGGTAAGACCACCACGATTCTGGGCACCAACGAGCGCCTGCGTGACAAGGCCGGCCTACGCTGTGCCGTCATCGAGGGCGATATCGCCTCGGATGTCGACGCCATCACCATGAAGGAAGCCGGCATGCCCGCCATCCAGATCAACACGGGCGGTCTGTGCCACCTCGAGGGCAACATGATCATGGAGGCTGTCGATGCCTTCGACCAGGCTGTGGGTCTGGAGAACATCGACGTCATCTTTATCGAAAACGTGGGTAACCTGGTCTGTCCGGTCGACTTTGACCTGGGCGAGAACCTGTCCATCATGATTCTCTCGGTGCCCGAGGGCGACGACAAGCCCATCAAATACCCGGGTATCTTCCAACACGCCGGCGCGCAGCTGCTCAATAAGGTCGACGTGGCCCCGGCTTTCGATTTTGACATGGATAGGTATACTAAGACACTCGATGACCTCAATCCGCAGGCGCCGCGGTTTGCCGTGAGCGCGCGCAAGGGCGAGGGCATGGATGCCTGGTGCGATTGGCTCATCGGGCAGATTGAGCAAGCAAGGGCGTAAGTCGGCCGCCATACGGGCGGGCGTAGCCGCAGAGATACGAGATAGGAGCCTCTTTTGAAGCTCATCATCGCCGAGAAAAACGACGCCGCGCGTCAGATTGCCGAGCGGCTGTCCACGGGTAAGCCCAAAAAGGACAAGGTGTACAACACCGCCATCTATCGTTTTGAGTGGAAGGGCGAGGAGTGCGTGACGATCGGCCTTGCCGGTCACATCCTTGCACCCGATTTTTGCGACAGCGTGCTTTTCGATAAAAAGCTGGGATGGTATTCGGTCACCGAGGACGGCGAGATGCTGCCGGCCGACATGCCCGATGGCCTGGCGCGTCCGCCCTACGACACCAAGCGTAAACCGTTCCTTGCCGATGGCATCTCCATCAAGGGCTGGAAGCTCGAGAGTCTGCCCTATCTCACCTGGGCGCCCGTCATTAAGCTACCGGCCGAGAAGGAGCTCATTCGTTCGCTCAAGAACCTCGCTAAAAAATCCGACAGCGTCATCATCGCCACGGACTTCGATCGCGAGGGCGAGCTGATCGGCTCGGACGCTCTCAACAAGGTACGCGAGGTTGCGCCGGACTTGCCGGTCGCCCGCGCCCAGTACTCTTCGTTTACCAAGGCCGAGATCACGCAGGCCTTCGATAACCTCGTCTCGCTCGACCAGAACTTGGCCGATGCCGGCGAGAGCCGTCAGCACATCGACCTCATTTGGGGTGCGGTGCTCACGCGCTACCTGACGCTCGCCAAGTTTGGCGGCTTTGGCAACGTGCGTTCCGCCGGCCGCGTGCAGACGCCGACGCTTGCCCTAGTGGTCGAGCGCGAGCGCGAGCGCATGGCGTTTGTGCCTGAGGACTATTGGCAGATTCGCGGCATGGGTGCCGCTCAGGGTGCTGCCGAGGACGACCGCTTTAAGATCGCGCACAAGACGGCGCGTTTTACCGACAAAGATGCTGCCGAGACGGCGTACGGCCATGTCGACGGTGTCGCGACGGCGACCGTTGCCGCGGTGACCAAGCGCTCGCGTAAGCAGCAGCCGCCCACGCCGTTTGCGACCACCTCGCTGCAGGCTGCCGCCGCGGCCGAGGGCATCTCGCCTGCGCGTACCATGCGCATCGCCGAGTCCCTCTACATGGCCGGTCTCATCAGCTACCCGCGTGTCGACAATACCGTGTACCCTGCGACGCTCGATCTGGGCGCCGTGGTGAGCGACCTGGCAAAGATCAACCCGGCGCTGGCGCCCGTGTGCAAAAAGGTGCTTGCCGGTCCTATGAAGCCCACGCGCGGCAAGGTCGAGACCACCGACCACCCGCCTATCTATCCCACCGGCGAGGGCGACCCATCCACGCTCGACGGCGGCCAGCGCAAGCTCTACGACCTCATCGCCCGTCGCTTCCTGGCGACGCTTATGGGTCCCGCGACCATCGAGAACACCAAGCTCGAGCTCGACGTCAACGGCGAGCCGTTCGTGGCCTCGGGCGACGTGCTCGTGACCCCTGGCTTCCGCGAGGCCTATCCGTACGGCCTTAAGCGCGACGAGCAGATGCCGCCGCTGGAGCAGGGCGATACGGTCGACGTGTTCGACATTAAGCTCGAGGCCAAGCAGACCGAGCCGCCCGCGCGCTACAGCCAGGGCAAGCTCGTGCAGGAGATGGAGAAGCGCGGCCTGGGTACCAAGTCCACGCGCGCGAGCATCATCGAGCGCCTGTACGCTGTGCGCTATCTCAAAAATGATCCCGTTGAGCCGAGCCAGCTGGGTATCGCCATCATCGACGCGCTGACGCAGTTTGCCCCGCGCATCACGAGCCCCGATATGACCAGCGAGCTCGATGGCGATATGACCCGTGTGGAGCGCGGCGAGGACACCGAAGAGCATGTTGTGACGCACTCGCGCGCGCTGCTGGCCGGCGTGCTCGACGAGCTGCTCAAGCACACGCAGGAGCTGGGCGACGCCATCAGCGATGCCGTCACGGCCGATGCGCGCGTGGGCGCCTGCCCCAAGTGCGGCAAGGACCTGGTTATGAAGACGAGCGCCAAGACCCGCGGCAGCTTTATCGGCTGCATGGGCTGGCCCGACTGCGACGTGACCTATCCGGTGCCGAGCGGCGTCAAGGTGAGCCCGCTCGAGGGCGAGGCGGCCGTATGCCCCGAGTGCGGCGCGCCGCGCATTAAGTGCCAGCCGTTCCGCCAGAAGGCCTTCGAGATTTGCGTGAACCCCATGTGCCCCACCAACTACGAGCCCGACCTTAAGGTGGGTGAGTGCAAGGTGTGTGCCGAGGCAGGACGCCATGGCGACCTGATCGCGCACAAGAGCGAAAAGAGCGGCAAGCGCTTTATCCGCTGCACCAACTACGATGACTGCGGCGTGAGCTATCCGCTGCCGGCGCGCGGCAAGCTCGAGGCGACGGGCGAGACCTGCCCCGAGTGCGGCGCCCCCATCGTGGTGGTCAACACCGCGCGCGGCCCGTGGCGCATCTGCGTCAACATGGACTGCCCGACCAAGGAGAAGAAGCCTGCCCGTGGCCGCAAGACCACAACCAAGGCGAGCACGGCAAAGAAGACGACGGCTGCGAAGAAGACGGCCGCCAAGAAGACTACGGCGAAGAAGTCAACCGCCAAGAAGACCGACGCCGACAAGTAGCGGCGCAGTCGAAACATTGCCCAAAACAAAATCGAGCGAGGACCCCACGATCCTCGCTCGATTTTTTTGACCGGCGGCTCGGCAGTTAGGGACGTTCCTTTTCTGTCGGCAGTATAAGAACGTCTCTAACTGCCGGCTCGGGAACGACAAAGCGCTAGTTTACCTCGATGGGCTTGGCGTCGGGATAGCGCTGCTCAAAGTCCAAGCGGTACTTGTTGTCATTGGTGCCCGCCACGTTGTCGCGCGACAGCGGCGCCACAATCTCGTCCTTATGGTCCGCGGGCTTTGCGTACTTTAGGCTAATCTCCCAAGCATCACAGATCACGTCGATGCGGTGGTCCAGGTCATCGTACAGGGCAATGATGTCTTTCCACGAGCTGTAGTTCTTAGAACTTGTGGGAACATCTAGGTCCTCGACAATGTCGTAATACTGTTCGATGGTGTCCTCCGTGCGCTCGGCGACGTCGGCGAGATTTTGACGGGTGGTGTAATCCTCTTCCAGATAACTGCCATTGAACGCCTCTGCGCAGGCGCGGACCTGGCTATCGAGATCTTCGAGCAGATCGTAGTATTCGCTCAGTCGTCGGTAGAGGTTCTGCTCGGAGAGCGTTGCTTCGCCGCCATCCTCGTCGTCATCGTCGTAAAGGCTATTGGGGTCACCGAGGGGCTTAAAGTCATCGTCATCGATATCGCGGTGCAGCTTAGCTGCTTCGGCAGTTGTCTGTGTGGCAGCGTTGTCGAAAGGCTTGATCACAAAGAAAATGACCAGGGCGATGATGATCACCACCAGCACAACGATAACGGCGATAAGCGGCCCAGTGCTGTTCTTTTTGGGAGTGGCTGCCTGTGGCGAAACGGGTGTGGATGTGGGCACCGGCTGCTGTTGGGGCGAGGTGTTCGCGACAGGCATGCGCTGTGTGGTCTCGACTGCAGCGGCACCTGCGGCAGGGTCGGGACGATAGGAGAGGGGGTCGTCCGGTTTGGCTTGCGGCGTATCGAGGGAACCGGTCTGCTCAAACGCGGGCTGGCTATCGTTCGCGGCTGTTTGCTCAACGGGTGAGCCGCAAGAGGTGCAGAACTTGGCATCGTCCGCAAGCAGCTTGCCGCACGAGGCGCAATACCGAGACATTGCCACTCCTTTCGCCACATTTCAATACAATACGACGATTATACCCAGCGTCCAAAATTCCCCATCATAAGTTGCGGTGAAATAGGGACTGTTTGGCGGTCTCAGAGCTTCAATCAGTCCCTATTTCACCGCAACTTCGGGGATGCCTCGATGGCTAGGTTGTGGGGGTCATTGGGGACGTTCTTAAACGACTAGTCATTCAAGAACGTCCCCAATGACTAGGTGGGGTTTGGGACGCGCCTGCCCCTGGGGTATCATGGCTTGGTTGATATATCTGCATTTACGCGCCTTGTAGGAAGGGGCTGCGCCCATGGCTTTTGAGCCCGCTCAACATAGCTTTATCACGCTCGAGGGCGTCGATGGCGCCGGTAAATCTACGCAGGCGCGCCTGCTTGCCCGCGCGCTCGACCTTGCCGGCTACCAGGTTGTGAGCCTGCGCGAGCCGGGCGGTACCGCCATCAGCGAAAAGATCCGTGCTCTGCTGCTCGACCCCGCCAATACGGCGATGGGCGACACCTGCGAGCTGCTGCTCTACGAGGCCGCGCGCGCCCAGCTAGTGCACGAGGTTATCGCGCCCGCCCTTGCGGCCGGCAAGGTGGTCCTGTGCGACCGCTTCTACGATTCCACGACCTGCTACCAGGCGTTTGCCGACGGCCTCGACCGTCAGATGGTGCGCGATGCCAACAACCTGGCTGTCGCCGGTACGCATCCGGCGCTCACGCTCGTCTATCACATCACGCCCGAGCAGGCGGCGCTGCGCATGGCCGCCCGTGGTGCGGCCGACCGCATGGAGGCCAAGGGCATGGCCTTCCAGGAGCGCGTCTATCAGGGATTTTGTGCCATTGCTGCCGAGGAGCCAGACCGCGTAAAGCTCATCGACGCCACTGCGTCGATCGCAGACGTCTTCGCGCAGACGGTCGAGCTGGTTCGTGCGCACGGTCTCGACATCCCCCAGGATGCCGTCGCCGCCGCGCTTGCCCAGGAGGCTGAGTAACATGGCCCCCGCTCAGGCAAGCCTGCTCGCCAAGCTCGACACCCAGGAACGCGTGCGCGACTTCTTGACCAACGCCATCGCAAGCGGCCGCGCATCGCACGCCTACCTGTTTTTGGGCGCGCCCGGCGCCGGTAAGCTCGACGCCGCATGGGCGCTCGCCCAAGCATTCCTGTGCGAGCAGGACGGCTGTGGTTCGTGCGACAGCTGCGTGCGCGTCGCGCGCCATACGCACCCCGACGTGCACTATTACACCCCCGAAAGCGCTACGGGCTACCTCATCGCGCAGACCCGCGAGCTGCTCGACGACGTGCCCCTGGCGCCTATCCGCGCCAAGGCAAAGGTCTACATCATCGACCGTGCCGAGCAGCTGCGCGCCAACACCGCCAATGCGCTGCTCAAAACGCTCGAGGAACCGCCCGAGGGCGTCATGTTCATCCTGTTGGGCACCTCGGCAGATGTGATGCTGCCCACCATCGTGAGCCGCTGCCAGTGCGTGCCGTTTCGACTGGTGTCGCCCGCCGTGGCCGCGCAGGCCGTGAGCCGCGCCACCGGTCAGGATATTGCGCGTTGTCGCATGGCCGTCGCCGTGGCGGGGAGTCCCACGCGTGGCATCGAGTTCCTCAAGAGCGCCGAGCGCCAGGACGCCCGCCGTCAGATGGTTCGCGCCATCGACTCGCTCATCGCCGCCGACGAGGCCGACGTGCTCAGCCGCGCCAAGTCGCTCATCGTCGCCGTTAAGGCGCCGCTCGCCGAGGTCAAGTCCACGCAGGAAAAGGTGCTCGAGCAAAACGCCGACTACCTGTCGCGTGGAGCATTGAAGCAGCTTGAGGACCGCAACAAGCGCGAACTCAACGCGCGCGAGCGTTCGGGTATCATGGAAGCGCTGGCGAGCGCGCGGACGCTCATGCGCGACGTGCTACTGACGCTTCAGGACGAGGCAGTCGACGTGGTGAACGAAGACGTGCGCGACACGATCGGTCGGCTTGCCGCCGCGACCAATGTTGCGGGTGCCACCCAGGCGCTCGAGGCAGTCGCGACCGCCGAGCGCAACATCGCCAGAAACGTTACTCCCCAGCTGGCCATCGAGGTCATGCTGTTCGATATCAGGAAGGCACTGAAATGCCGTTAGTCGTACCCGTTAAGTTTACCTACGCCTCGCGCGACCTGTGGTTCGACCCGCAGGATCTGGATATCCTCGAGGCCGATTATGCCATTTGCTCCACCGAGCGCGGAACCGAGATCGGCCTGGTTACGGCCGACCCCTTCGAGGTGCCGCAAGATGAGATCGGTCAGCCGCTCAAGCCCGTGCTGCGCGTGGCGAGCGACATCGACCTGCAGCTTGCCGACGACTTGGCCATCCAAGGCGACGAGGCGATGGTCGATTTCCGCCGTCTGGTCAAAGAGCTCGACCTCGAGATGAAGCCGGTGGGCGTCGAGTACCTGTTTGGCGGCGAGAAGGCCGTGTTCTACTTTGCGGCCGAGGAGCGCGTCGATTTTCGCCAGCTCGTCAAGGATCTGTCCTCGACGCTGCACATTCGCGTCGACATGCGCCAGATCGGCGTGCGCGACGAGACCCGCCTGGTGGGCGGCTATGCCCAGTGCGGACAGGAACTCTGCTGCACGCGCTTTGGCGGACAGTTTGAGCCCGTCTCGATTCGCATGGCAAAAGAGCAAGACCTGCCGCTCAATTCCTCCAAGATCAGCGGCGTGTGCGGTCGTCTGATGTGCTGCCTGCGCTACGAGTTCGAGGCCTACAAGGACTTTAAGAGCCGTGCGCCCAAAAAGAAGACGCTCATCGATACGCCGCTTGGCAAGGCGCGTATCCAGGAGTATGACACGCCGCGTGAGCAGCTGGTGCTGCGCCTGGAGAACGGCAAAGTCTTTAAGGTCAACCTAGCCGATATGACGTGCTCGGAGGGCTGCAAAAAGAAGGCCGCCGAGCAGGGCTGCAACTGCCGCCCCGACTGCGTGACGCGCGACGTGCTCGAGCGCATCGAGTCGCCCGAGATGCGCCTGGCGCTCATGGAGCTCGATCGCGAAAACGGCGTCGATGTGGGCGATGGCCTGTCGAGTGCCGACCGTCTGGCCGGCACGTCGATGCCCAAGCGCCGTCGTCGCGATGCTGAATCCGATGCTCGCGCCGGTCAGGGTCAGGGCGAGGGCCGTGGCCGCGGAAAAGGCCGCGGTAAGGCCGAGACACCCGAGGCCGAGGGGGCGGCCGATGGCCGTCGCCGTCGCAAGCGCGCGGGCTCGGGCGATGCTACCGAGGTTGCAGCCGCGGGCAAGAACGCCTCTCGCGAGCGCGAGGTTCAGCAGCCCCAGCAGCAGAATCGCGGCGGCGGCATGAACCCCACACGTCGCCGCCGCCGTCATCTGTCGAGCGAGGAGCGCGAGGACGCCTTCCGCGCCGCAGCTGCTCGCGAGGCCGGTGCCGCTTCCAAGGGCGCCTCGGCCTCCGATGCGCCTGTCGACAAGAGCGGCAAGTCACGTGGCGAGGAGGAGCGCGCGCCGCGTCCGCGCCGTCGCCATTCCTCGGGCGCGCAACAGAAGCCCTCAGTGCCCTCCGTGGCCGATCAGGTCTCGGATGGCGAGGTCAAGGTCACGCGCCGTCGTCCCGGGGATGGCGGGGGAGCGGCTGCCAAGGCTTCGCGTGGCGCCGCTCGCGACGAGCGCGAGCCGCGCGAGAATCGCGGTGGCGAGGGCTCGGCCGACCAGGGTCAAAAGCGCCGTCGCCGTCGTCGTTCCCGCAAGCCGCGCCAGGATGGTGGCGAGGGCTCGACCCCGTCTTCGTCCGCACCACAACCGCCCGCCGGCGAATAACGCCCGCGAGCGGATTTAACCCGCCTTGCCCCGAGCGCATCGGGGTATCATAGCGCCGAATCAACAACCCTCCCTGCGATCGAGCGTAGGGAGGGTTGTGTCTTGAAGAGCCATCTGAACATATTGAGCCGTCTGCAGAGTGCTGGTGCCCTACCGTTTGCGGACGAATTGCTACCGTTTGCCGAGCGCGCGACGTACGAGGCGCTCGAGGCATTGTCGCCAACACGATGTACCGGCTGCGAGCGCGCCGGTGCGCTTATTTGCCAAGACTGCCTGGCCGCGCTCACGCTCATCGACCCACGTCATAGCTGCACCCGATGTGGCGCCCCGTTTGGGGATTTGCTGTGCACTGAGTGTTCGGTCGAGGGCACGTCTTCGGCAATGGCGGAGGCGCTCGACCGCTGCCTGGCGTGCGCCGTCTATGCGCATCCGCTGCCGCACATCATTAAAGCGTACAAGGATGCGGGCGAGCGACGTCTGGCTCCGTATCTGGCGGAGCTGCTCTACGACACCGCCCTGCATGCCCAGGTCGTAGCTCCCGATCGCTACGGAGGCGTGCTTTCCGGTGCGGATGCGGTGGTGTTTGTGCCTGCGACGGCGGCAGCGTTTCGGCGGCGTGGTTTTGATCATATGGAGGCTATTGCGCGCCCATTTTGCGAGCTGTCGGGTGTTCCTCTGCTCGATGCTCTCGTCAAGTACGGGCATGGCGACCAGCGCGAACTCGGTCGTGAGGAGCGCCGCGAGCGTGCCCGAGGTATGTACGAGACGGTTGAGGATGTGCACGGCCGCCGCCTGCTGCTTATCGATGACGTTATCACCACGGGTGCGACGATGGCAGCGGCTTCGGCGGAACTCAAGCGCGCCGGTGCCACGGCCGTTGATGGCCTCGCTGTCGCACGCGTTTGGTAGGGGTGATTCATGTGGCGGTAACAATCAGGTGGTGCAACAAACCGACAAAAGAGCAGCTAGCGGCTTCCGTAATCCTAACTGGCGCCTCGGCGCTACGCATGATGCGCGCCGAGCGCCGGCAGATGGGCTATATAAGCTGGAAGGACCTTAATCCCGATGAAGAGCGCCGTGTGCTGCGCACATCGTCGCCCTCGACCGAGGACATCTATCTTCCCGATTTGGTGCGGATTGGGGCCGCAAGCGGCGAGGCGCAAGAGGATTTGTGCTTGCTGGTAGGGTCTGCAGCGCAGCGCCGCCGTATTCTTGGCGTGAGCTGGTCCGTATGCTCCGAGTTGCCCGCCGGCTCGATTCTAGAGGTGGAACCGGGGGTGTACAGTCTATCTCCCGAGGCCCTTTGCGTAGCCGTCGCGCGCGAGGTCGGCTGCATCCAGGCATTTGCCCTGGCCCAGGAGCTGTGCTCTAAGATTTCACTGAGTGACCGCGGGAAGTATCTGCCTCCCTACACCTCGCCTGTCGTGAACAAATTGGCAAAGGACAAAGACCAGCCGCCAGATGTCGGTTACTTTGAGGTCGAGTCCGTGCTGACACCCGATTGCCTGGTAGATTACCTCGCGGCATGCAAGGGGAGCGCGGCCAAGCAGCTGCGGCGGCTGTGTCCCTATCTGTCGGAAAACCTGCGTTCACCCATGGAGTGCATCATGCTTGCCATGTTTTCGCTTCCGTTTTCCTATGGCGGATTTGCCTGTGGTCCCTTTAAGACCGACTACAAGATCGAGTTCAACGACCGTGCACAGGCGATCTCGGGGATGCCGCATGCGGTTTGCGATGCCTTTCAGGAAGCAGCCCGGTTTGACTTGGAATACAACGGTGAGCTGGGCCATTCTTCTCGGAGGGGACGTATCCATGATGAAAAGCGCAACACGGGCTTGATTACTATGGGAATCGAGGTCGCGACGGTCAACAACGAAATGCTCTGTGACATGGAAGCGATGGAAGCACTCGCATGGCGCATCCACCAGCGTATGGGTAAGCGATATCAGAATCGCGTAGAGGCTCGTCGAAAGAGGCAAGATGCTCTGCTGAATACGCTCCGAGCGTGCTTTGGGCTCAAACCAGCGTAAAACTATGGCTTTATAGGGGGTCTGTTTATATGCTCTGTGCAAAAAACGGCAAATATGAGTACTGTTACTAGATTAGTGACAGCAAAAACAAAGAAACTTGGGCCGATAATCTGGATTCAGCGAAGAGATAATAAACGAATGTGGAATATCTTGGCGCCAAGCAGGCTGTGCGGAACTCAAAAAGGGCTCGTGAGGTGGTAATACGCTGCTACTAAATTGGTAACAGTACTCATATTTGCCGTTTTTTGCACACGGCACCCTAAGAAGGGCGCCCCGGAGCTCCCCGTAGGGGAGCTCCGGGCTTCATAGGGGCACGAATGGTCCGCTCCGACCCGCAAAATCTGTACTCGAGATGCGAATGACGCCCCTAACCTTAAACTTTAGCTTGAACTTAGTTATAATGCGCTTCGTTCCTACCAGGCTGTGGTTGCGGACGGACGAAATGCCCGTCCTAGTCCAAGACAGACGCGGTCAAAGGGATCCACGTAAGCGACCGCGTGCGCGCGGCGCGATCATGGCGCGTCCTAGATGTAAGCCGCACCGTCCGTTCTACTTTCTTTGGGGCAATACCGCCTCGCGGGCGAGCGGGTCAGTCGTGAAGGTGGCTGCGGCCTCCCGAGCAAACACCCCGGTGCGCAAGTGTGGGGTCAAATACCAGGTCAGCTGGTGGGAACAACCTGATATTCCGCGCAACGCACGGATTGTATACGACACAGAAGGCAGGGTAGTGGACATGGTGAGGGGCAGCTTGATGCACGCGGCTCGGTTAGGTGCTGGGACCGCAGCGGTCATCGCCGTTTTGGGCCTGAGCGGATGCGCGTTCAACCCGCTGTCTACGTTCACGACTCCCACGATCGACCAGATCGAGTACGAGACCGTCACGCCGGCGGTGTCGGACGATGCCCTGGTCACTCCCGGAACCCTGACGGTCGCCCTCGATACTTCCGATGCGCCGCAGGCCATGCAGGGCGCCGACGGCGAGCTCACGGGGTATGCGGTTGACGCCGCCCGCGCCCTCGCAAGCCGCATGGGCCTTAAGGTCGCCTTCGTCGATGCGTCCTCGGCAGGTTCCGCGCTCGGCGACAAAAAGGCCGATATCTTTATCGGCGAGATCAACTCCACAGACGGGGACGTTAGCTCGCTCGGCACCTGCCTGTACGATGCCGCTTCTGTGTTCGGTAAAACTAGCGATGGTGGGTCGCTAAGCGTTTCCACCGATACCCTTAACACGTCTACCCTGGGTGTCCAGATGTCCTCGGCCTCGCAGGAGGCGCTTGCTAAGCAGAGCATCACCGCCAACCAAAAGACCTACTCCAACATCAACGAGTGCTTTGAGGCGCTCGAGTCCGGCGAGGTCGACTATGTGATCTGCGACTCCACGGTCGGCGGCTACCTTGCACGCTTGATGAGCGAGATCTCCTTTGTCGGTGCGCTCGAGGCGCCCTCGACGCTTGGTGTTGCGGGCCTCTCGTCCAATGACGAACTGTGCCGTGCCGTGAGCGATGCCCTCGACGACATCACGGTCGACGGTACGCTCGAGGCAGTCCACTGCGTCTGGTATGGCACGATGCCCTACGACCTCACCACTAAGACGGTTTCGGGCGCTAACGTGCAACCGGGCGACTCTGAGTCCAGTGAGACCACGTCCTCCGGCAGCGAGTCCTCCGATTCCAACAATGAGACCGCATCCTCCGAGGACAAATCGTCCAGCCAGGAAGGTGCCATCACCGACGACGACATTAACAAACTCAATAGCTAGTTATTGCTAGGGGTGGTGTCTCCTATACGTTGGAAAGGACACCTCTTCACGGTTTCAACACGCACTGCCGGGCTTCCCCGATGGGGGAGCCCGGCTTTTTCATCCCAATAAAATCACCAGGTCAAAGCCAATTTTCGGGACCAAATACAAAGCCGTCGGCCCCCTCCTATAGCGCACTTTGCCACAGAAAAGTGCGAGACTTCGGTATGCGGTATCAAGCAATCGTTATTCGGGTCTTTAGGAATCCGCGTGATTAAATGCACGGCAATGGGTACATAGCCAGTACAGTAAGTCCCCGAGGCAGATTGGAGCCACGTATGGATATCAAGGTTTCTGGACGCAAGACGACGGTAACCGATGCTCTGCGTGCGCATGTGGATGAGAAGATCGGCGAGGCGCTCAAGGTTTTCGATATCGAGCCCATGACGGTCGACGTTGTACTTCGCTATGAGAAGAACCCCTCGAACCCCAACCCGGCAATCGTCGAGGTTACGGTTCGTGCCCGCGGTTCGGTGATTCGCGTTGCCGAGCACGGTGCAGATATGTACGCCGCCATCGACCTCTCCGCCGATAAGGTCACCCGCCAGCTGCGCAAGTTCAAGACCAAGGTCGTGGACAACCGCCAGGGTGGTGCCAGTGCCGCGGATGTCGCGCCGGTCGAGCGCGTTGAGGATCTGGCCGACCTGCTGCTGCCCGAGGAGGACGACGACCTGCTCGTCCGCGAGAAGGTCATCGATGTCACCCCGATGACCGAGGAGCAGGCGCTGGTGCAGACCGATTTGCTGGGCCACGACTTCTACGTGTTCGAGAACGCGACGACCGGTCTCATCAATGTGGTGTATCACCGTAAGAATGGTGGATATGGCATCATCAAGCCCCGCATCGAAACACTTGACGAGTAAAATACGTTAACTTGCATGAGTTAACGGTTGGCGGCCATCCCATGCGGGTGGCCGCCTTTTTACGTAAGGAGTCGCTTTGATGGACAAGGCCGCATCCGCCGGTCATTCGAACCGTTGCCGCATCGTCGTCGATACCTGCTGCGACTTTAGCCCCGAGGTCGCCGCGAACCTCGATGTCGATATCCTGGGTTTCCCCTTCATTATCGATGGCGAGGAGCGCACGGATGACATCTGGTCGAGCATCACGCCCAAGGAGTTTTACGACCGCATGCGCGCTGGTGCCCGCGTGTCCACCTCGGCTGTGTCGCTCGGTCGCTATATCGAGTTCTTTACCGAGTGCGCCAAAGAGGGCACGCCCACGGTCTACCTGTGCTTCACCTCGGCGCTGTCGTCGAGCTACAACTCCGCGTGCCAGGCGGCAGATGCCGTGCGCGCCGAGTATCCCGATTTTGAGCTGTACGTGGTCGACAACGCTCTGCCCTGCGCGACCGGCGCGCTCTTGGCGCTCGAGGCCGTGCGCCAGCGTTCGGCGGGACTGACCGCCAAGCAGCTGGTCGATTGGGCAAACGAGGCAAAGACCTACGTCCACGGCTACTTTACGCTCGAGAGCTTCGACGCACTGGCTGCCGGCGGCCGCATTCCGCCCGCGGCGGCGCAGCTCACGGCAAAGCTCGACGTCAAGCCCGAGCTCTCCTACGACCTGGCCGGCTCGCTGTCGCTGATCGGCGTCAACCGCGGCCGCAAGAAGGCGCTCAAGTCCATCCTCAAGTCGTTCCGCGAGAACTACGTGCCCGATCGCACCATGCCCATCGCCATCATGACGGCCGATGCCGAAAAGGATGGTGACTGGCTCGAAGCCGCCATCCGCAAGGAGGAGGGTTGCGCCGACGTCACGATCATTCGCGGCTCCGTGGGTCCCACCATCGGCTCGCACGTGGGCCCCGGCATGGTGGGCTGCGCGTTTTGGGGTAAGAACCGCGCCGACAAGGCGTCGCTTTCCGACCGTATCGCCCGCCGCGTGCGCGGTCAGTAGGCAAGCGCTGCGTCCGTAATCGCCCTCGACTCACAGCCCAAACGCTGGCACCGAGTATTCAACCTGGTAACAACACCCAACCCAAAAGGAAAGGTTTCATGGCAAACAAGCTCTCCGTCGCATTCATTGGCACCGGAATCATGGGTGCCCCCATCGCCGGCCACATTCTGGACGCCGGCTATCCCGTCACGGTCAACAACCGCACCAAGTCCAAGGCGGCGGCGCTTATCGAGCGTGGCGCCGTCTGGGCAGATACGCCGGCCGATGCCGCGGCGAACGCCGATGTCGTCTTTACCATGGTGGGCTATCCCTCCGAGGTCGAGGAACTCTACCTGGCGGGCGACGGCCTGCTCTCGTGCACTAAGCCCGGCGCGGTCTTGATCGACCTCACCACGAGCTCGCCCGAGCTTGCCCGTGACATTGCCGAGGCCGCCCAGGTTTCTGGTCGCATGGCGTTTGACTGCCCCGTCACCGGCGGCGAGTCGGGCGCTATCGCCGGTACGCTCACGGCTATCGTGGGCGCTACCGAGAACGACATCGCGCCGGTCCGCGACATCCTTGCCACCTTTGCGGCAAACATCTGCTGCTTCGACGGCGCCGGCAAGGGCCAGGCTGCCAAGCTCGCCAACCAGGTGTCGCTGGGCGCCTGCATGGTCGGCATGGCAGACGCCATGGCATTTGCCGAGTTGAGCGGCCTTGACCTGGAGAAGACCCGCCAGATGATCCTGGGCGGCACCGGCAAGTCCGGCGCCATGGAGAGCCTGGCTCCCAAGGCGCTCGACGGCGACTACAAGCCCGGCTTTATGGTCGAGCACTTTATCAAGGACCTGCGCTTGGCGCTCGCCTATGCCGACGACCGCGAGCTTGCGCTGCCCGGTGCCGACGTGGCCTTTACGCTCTACGACATGCTCGACGCCATCGGTGGTGCCAAGCTGGGTACCCAGGCCGTCACGGTCCTCTATAAGGAGGAGGCCGACGCCATCGCCGCCGGTCTGGACTGGTCGCAGTATCGTCCCGAGGAGCATGGCGCTCACGAGGACGGCTGCGGTTGCGGCGAGCATGGCGACGATCACGAGTGCGGTTGTGGCCACCACCACGACGAGGGCCACGAGTGCTGCGGCGGCCACGGCCATGATGACGGCCACGAGTGCTGCTGCGGCCACCATCACGGGGAGTAGCGCCCATGAGCTGGACGTTCGTGGTGCTTGCGCTGGTGCTCTTTCTCTTTGCGATCTACATTGGCTTTTTGTGCGGCCAGTGGGCGTGCGAAAAGCGTGTCATCACCAAGCGCGACTACTGGATTGCCAACTTTGCGGGAGCGGCGGCAGTCGTCCTGCTGACCTGGGTGTTCTCACTGTTCCCGCTGGTGCAGTTTGCGCCGATCGGCTGGCTCGGCGGCTTTATCGCCGGCCTTAAGATGAGCTTTGGCGAGTCCGTCGGTCCGTGGCGCAAGCACGACGAGGTCTTTAACGTCAACAAGGCACACCGCGCCGCCGCCGACGCGGGCGATGCCGAGGAACGCCGCCGTGCGCGTCGCAATGGCGCTGCCGACCGACAGCTCATCTCGGTCACCGATGACAGCAAGGGTGCTGGCAAGCACGCTAAGAAATAGTAAAAAGAGGTAACTATGGCAGAAAATAAAGACGAACAGCTCACCGACGAGGAGCTGGCACAGCTTCAGCTGGCAGAGGAGAACGAGAACGCCGTCGATCGCCTGGTCCAGGAGCTCGGCTGCCCCACGCGCCGCATCCGCCAGTTTGCCGCCCGTGTGCTGCACCTGCTCGCCGAGCGCGATCCTCAGCGTGTCGTGCCCTGCGTGCCCGCGCTGATCGAGGCGCTCGACCGCCCCGAGGCTCAGACCCGCTGGGAGGCCCTCGATGCCCTGGCGGCGCTCGCCACAACCTGCCCCGAGCAGATGGGCGATGCCTTTGAGGGTGCCGAGACCGCGCTGTTCGATGAGATTTCCTCCACGCTGCGCTACGCCGCCTTCCGCCTGCTGTGCGTATGGGGCGCCACGAGCGTCGATCGTTCGCGCGAGGCTTGGCCCATCCTGGACGAGGCCATCCAGTGCTACCACGGCGATCTTGAGTATCGTGACATGCTCGGCTGCCTGTACGAGTTTGGCCAGGGCGAGATTGACGCCGAGATTGCCGAGAAGCTCGCGCTGCGCCTTAAGTTCGACGCCGAGAACGGCAAGGGCAGCTATCTCAAGGCCCGTTCGAGCGAGATTTGCGAAATGCTTGTTAAACGTTTCGGCCTGGATCTCTCCAAAAAGAAGAAGCGTGCTAGCGTTAAAGAATCTGACGACGCCGAAGACGAGGAGTAACAGATTATGGCGCACGATGTAGTCCTGATTCCCGGTGACGGTATCGGTCCCGAGATCACCCAGGCCATGCGCCGCGTGGTCGAGGCCACCGGTGTCCAGATCAACTGGAACGTCCAGGAGGCCGGTGCCGGCGTCATGGACGAGTTTGGTACGCCGCTGCCCCAGCACGTGCTCGATGCGGTCGCCGAGACCAAGGTTGCCATCAAGGGCCCTATCACCACGCCGGTCGGCACGGGCTTCCGCAGCGTCAACGTCGCCCTGCGCAAGCATTTTGACCTGTACGCCTGCGTGCGCCCCTGCCTGTCGCAGCCGGGCGACGGCTCTCGCTTCCGCGACGTCGACCTGGTCATCGTGCGCGAGAACACCGAGGACCTCTACGCCGGCATCGAGTTCGACGAGGGCGCTGCCGAGGTCGAGGAGCTTTCACAGCTTGTCGAGCGCTCGGGTCAGAAGACTTTCGCCGCCGATTCCGCTATCTCGATCAAGCCGATCTCCATCGCCAAGAGCCGCCGCATTGTGGAGTATGCCTTTGAGTATGCCCGCCGCTGTGGCCGCAAAAAGGTGACGGCCGTGCACAAGGCCAACATCATGAAGGCGACCGACGGCCTGTTCCTGCGCGTCGCGCGCGAGGTTGCCGCAAACTACCCCGATATCGAGTTCAACGACAAGATCGTCGACGCCACCTGCATGGGCTTGGTCCAGAACCCCAACGACTTCGATGTCCTGGTGCTGCCCAACCTGTACGGCGACATCGTGAGTGACCTGTGCGCCGGCCTGGTAGGCGGCCTGGGTATGGCCCCCGGTTCCAACATCGGTGCCGACTGCGCCATCTTTGAGGCAACGCACGGCTCCGCGCCCGATATCGCGGGCCATGATATCGCCAACCCCACGGCCGAGATCCTCTCTTCTGCGATGATGCTCGATCACCTGGGCGAGAACGACGCGGCCAACCGTATTCGCGCGGCCGTCTCTGCCACGCTCGACGAGGGCGAGCAGGTTACCGGTGATGTGCGTCGTGCCCAGACCGGTTCCGTCGAGGGTGCGGTGGGTACGCAGGCCTTTGCGGATGCCGTTATCGCGCACCTGGCCTAAGGTATGCGCGCTGCAAACGCCTAAATTGTACTTAAGTGTTTGCGTATAACCTAAGAATCAATACGCCCGGCGCTCCGTCGGGCGTATTCTATTAGGGACTATGTTTCCTAACAAGGAGTAACTGATATGGGTCTGATTCAAAAGAAGGACGAGAAGGACGAGATCGACGGCATCCAGATCATCGAGCGCGGCGAAGGTCCCGACGGTGACGAGGAAGAGAAGATCGACCTGGTCGCCGGCACGTCCGCCGAGCACATCGCTGCCGGCACGACTGCCGAGGAGGAAGACGCCCGTCTGGAGGCTCAGATTGCCGCAGACGCCGCCGACGATAACCTGATGCCCGACCCGCAGGGCGAGGACGATGATATCCTGGGCTCCGACGAGGACGACCACGCATCCAAGCACAAGAAGACGATGATCGCCGTCTTTGTGGTTGCCGTCGTGATTGCTGCCGTGGTCGGCTTCTTTATCGGTAACGGTGGCTTTGGCGCCAAGGGCATTGGCTCGTCGACCCTGACCGAGGACCAGCTCGGCTCGACCGTGGCAAGCTATAGCTACAACGGCAAGAAGAGCGACATCACCGCGCGCGAGGCCATCGAGAGCCAGTACAGCCTCGATACCGTCAAGGATAGCGATGGCAACTACACCGCCCCTTCCGCCGACGTCATCCTTTCCTACGTCCGTAACAAGATCCTGCTCGACGCTGCCGAGGACGAGGGCATTACCGTCTCCTCCAAGGAGATGAAGCAGTACGCCGAGAATTCCATCGGCACTTCGGACTACGACACCATGGCCAAGCAGTATGGCGTGTCCAAGGACCAGGCCAAGCAGATTGTCCGTCAGTCCGCGACGCTGCAGAAGCTCTATAAGAAGAAGGTGGGCGACAGCTCCGTAAGCATGCCGACCGCTCCGACCGAGCCTTCCGATGGCAACGAGGACACCGCGAGCAAGGATTACGCCGACTACATCATCAACCTTGCCGGCGATGAGTGGGATAGCTCGAAGGGCACTTGGAAGGACGAGGACAGCACCTACGCCAAGGCCTTTGCCGACGATGCCTTTACCGCCGATAGCGCTACCTACAAGCAGGCCATGACCGCCTATTACACCGCCTACCAGCAGTATTCCTCGCAGGCCTCAGGCGCTAGCTCCAAGTGGACCGAGTATGCTAACGGCCTCTATGCCAAGGCCAACATCAGCATCTACGGCCTGTTTGCGTAAAGATTTGTCTGAGCCACCGAGCGCGTAGCCGAAATATCTGAATAAGCCCGCTAGAACGGATGTTGTTCTAGCGGGCTATTTGCGTTTAGGCGCTGGTGGCTAAATTATGGCTATTCATCTTTAAGCCCAAAAAGGCTATCGGCTTCATCGTCGGATATATATTCCAGTACATCGCCCGGTTGGCAGTCGAGTGCCCGGCATATCGCGTCAAGAGTTGAAAAACGTATGGCAGAAACCTTGCCCGTCTTAATGCGTGACATATTAACCTGGGAGATGCCCACACGTTCCGCAAGCTCTTTGGATGAGATCTTGCGTTCGGCGAGCATGCGGTCAAGCCGCAGAATAATCATGGATTCCCCCTAGAGCAACTCGTCATCTTGTTTTTGCAGGATATACCCGTAGCGGAAGATACTGGCAATCAGGCAAATAATCAGGCCTGCAAAGAGCATGGAGGGCTCGAATAACTGGCCGACGAACGCATCCGTAAAGCTGCCGCCAAATCCTGAGAGTATCATTCCCGTGATTACGGCGCCAAGAAGCCTCACGGCAACGCCGCCGATAAGGAATAAATGTCCTACTCGACGAAGTGTCTGGTTACATTCAAGGTCAAAGGGCCTGCCTTCCTTTTCAATGTTGAAGAAAAGCCTGCGCACGCTTATCGCGATGGTAAGCGCGAGGCATGTCATCAAGAGGCTCCCTATGGCAGTGTGACCATCGTGTGCGACGAGCATAAGTGGGGCCTGCACATCGGTACCGACGATAGCAAGGCACGGCCCTTCGCCGGCTTGAAGTTCTACGGATTGGAGACACGGGCCTTGGGAGAGGCCAGGCAATATGAGTAGAAGGTCAATCGCAATGACTGCGAGGAGCCCCAGAGCGAGCGCGGTGGTAATGCAGATCGTGGCCCATTTGCAGATGCGAGCGAGCTTCCTCAGTTTGGCTATCGTCTGTTCGCGGCTGATGGTTTCATTCGATATAGATGCGTTTTGATGGAGCATAACCCCTCCAATCGGCGTTTTGGATGATACTTGTATCATATCAGAATTAACGATAAACGATAAATAATTACGGATACTGAGTAAGTAATGATTGAAAACGATTAGCGTGAGCTATTAGCTCATTTTGGATGCCGGAGTTTGGCGCGTGGGGGATAAGGACAAATGCCAAAATTTCCTGTGATTGCGCAAGCGCTCCATCGGGTTCCCCTAATTCATATGGGAAAACAGCTGCAAACGATTACAAGTAACCGGTGAACGGTCGAAAACTACCGTTCACCGATAATCTCAAAACTGGTTCTAACTGGTATTAAGTCAAAAAGACCAATTCACATATCTTCACAATGACCTGCATTTTTTCTACACGCTATTTTTAGCCGCCCTGCGTTGTTTAGACACAGGAAAAGATCCGATTTTTTGCCAAAGCATTTCGAAACGGTTTCAAAACCGCAGGTAGAAGTGTTAACGACCGGTAAACGGTCGATTTATCACCGTGAGCGGTGCAAAAACGTTTTACCGTATGAATCAACGAAAGCGACCTCTTCTGGGGTGATATAGTGACAACAACACGTCACGTGGTTACTACCAGTTTAGAAACCACTGGTCTTCAAAGAACGCTTTCTAAGAAGCTTTAAGGGCGAGTGCCCGCTGGCTTCCGAAAATCATCGGACTCAGATCGTACACACCTTCGGAAGGGAAATTTGAATGGTTGGCTTTATTCTTACCGGTCATGGACAGTTCGCACCCGGCCTTGCAAGTGCTATCGCTATGGTTGCCGGCGACCAGCCTGCTTTTACCGTCGTTCCTTTTGAGGGCGACCAGGCCGCATCCTACGGTGAGGATCTCCGCGCCGCTATTACCGCCATGCGCGAGGAGTGCGATGGCGTGCTCGTCTTTACCGACTTGCTCGGTGGTACCCCGTTCAACCAGTCGATGATGATTGCCCAGGATGTCGACAACGTCGAGGTTCTGACTGGCACTAACCTCCCCATGGTTATTGAGCTTCTGTTCCTCCGCGGCAATGCCACGCTCGCCGAGCTTGGCGAGCAGGCCGTGACCGTTGGCCAGACGGGCGTCACCGCCCAGACGGTCGCATCCGTTGCCGGCTCCGACGAAGAGGATATCTTCGGCGACGAGGACGGCATCTAATGGCCGATTTCGGAGCCAACGTCCTGAGCTCCTCGGTCGCCCTTTTAGGCCTGCTTGTCATCATGGGCTTGATTTACACCATCTGGTCGCAAATCAACATGAAAAAGAAGCAGAAGTACTTCAAGGAGCTGCACACCGAGCTCAAGCCGGGTCAGGAGGTTCTTTTCGCCGGCGGTATCTACGGAACCGTTAAGGGCATCGAAGGCGAAAAGGTCCAGATCAAAGTCCGATCCGGAGCCGTCGTAGACGTTTCGCGTTACGCGATTCAGGAGATCAAGTAACTGTCGTCAGCAAATAACGAAAGGAAGCTGATCAACATGGCAGAACCCAACATTCTTCTTACCCGCATCGATAACCGACTGGTTCATGGTCAGGTTGCCACCCAGTGGAACTCCACTCTGGGCTCCAACCTCATCCTCGTCGCCAACGACGACGTGTCGACCAACACCATGCGCCAGAACCTCATGAAGATGGCCGCTCCCACCGGCGTCGCTACGCGTTTCTTCTCCCTGCAGAAGACCATCGACGTCATTGGCAAGGCGAGCCCGCGCCAGAAGATCTTCATCGTGGCCGAAACACCGGAAGACGTGCTTACGCTCGTCAAGGGCGGTGTGCCTATAAAGAAGGTAAACATCGGCAACATGCACATGTCGGAAGGAAAGCGCCAAGTCGCCACCTCCGTCGCAGTTAACGACGAGGATGTCGCTGCGTTTAAAGAGCTGCAGGAATTGGGGGTGGAGTTGGAGATCAGGCGCGTTCCGAGCACGCCTGTTGAGGACACGAGCAAGCTCTTCTCGTAGTCTTCGTGATCCACGTTGTCAGGAGTGAAATCCTGACATTCTGTACGTGAAATCCAAAGTGCGTACATATATTTTGAAAGGAGGAGCAAGATGGAATTCTCGATCATTCAGGTCGCCCTGGTCTTCGTTGTTACGTTCATCGCGGCAATCGACCAGTTTGACTTCCTCGAGTCTCTCTATCAGCCCATCGTCACCGGCGCCGTCATCGGTCTTATCCTTGGCGACCTCAACACCGGTCTTCTCGTGGGTGGTACTTATCAGCTCATGACGATCGGCAACATGCCGATCGGAGGCGCTCAGCCGCCTAACGCCGTCATCGGCGGCATCATGGCAGCCATTCTCGCTATCGCCACGGGCCTCGAGCCCAACGCGGCAGTTGGCCTCGCCATTCCGTTCGCTCTGCTTGGCCAGCTTGGCGTTACCTTGGTCTTCACGCTTATGTCCCCGCTTATGTCCACGGCCGATAACATGGCTCACAACGCGGACACCAAGGGCATCGAGCGCCTGAACTACTTCGCCATGGCTCTGCTCGGCCTGATCTTCGCTGTCGTTGTCACCCTGTTCTTCATCGCTGGCGCCACCATCGGTCAGACCATCGCCGCTGCTATTCCGACTTGGCTGCAGACCGGTCTGTCCGCTGCAGGCGGCATGATGCGCTTCGTCGGCTTCGCCGTCCTGCTCAAGGTTATGATGAACCGCGATATGTGGGGCTTCTTCCTCATGGGCTTTGGCCTCGCGCTCATCACCGTTGCCAACGATTCGCTGGCAACCCCTGCTCTGCTCATCCTCGCTCTCATCGGCTTCGGCATCGCTTTCTGGGACTTCCAGCAGCAGACCGAGCTGAAGGGTGCAGCTGTTTCTGACGGAGGTGACTTCGAAGATGGCATCTAATGAGTATGTGATCCCGGAGCACTACGAGGATCTCACTCCTGCTCCGCAGCTCGACCAGAAGACCCTCAACAAGATGGCTTGGCGCTCCTGCTTCCTGCAGGCCTCGTTCAACTACGAGCGTATGCAGGCCGCTGGCTGGCTCTACTCCATCATCCCCGGTCTGGAGAAGATCCACACCAACAAGAACGACCTCGCGGCTTCCATGAGCCACAACCTGGAGTTCTTCAACACCCACCCGTTCCTCGTCACCTTTGTTATGGGTATCGTGCTTTCGCTCGAGCAGAACAAGGTTGACATCCCCACGATCCGCGCCGTCCGCGTCGCCGCAATGGGCCCGCTCGGTGGTATCGGTGACGCCCTGTTCTGGCTGACGCTCGTGCCTATCACGGCCGGCATCACCTCCAACATGGCCATCAACGGCAACGCCGCTGCGCCGATCATCTTCCTGGTGATCTTCAACGTCGTTCAGTTCGCTCTGCGCTTCTGGCTCATGAACTGGTCCTACAAGCTTGGCACCAGCGCTATTGACGCTCTGACCGCCAACATGCAGGCCTTCACGCGCGCCGCTTCCATCATGGGCGTCTTCGTCGTCGGTTGCCTGGTCGTCACCATGGGTGGCACCCAGATCAACCTCCAGATCCCCAACGGCACCACCCGTGGCCTCTCCGCCAATACCGTGATCGTCTCCGAGAAGGAGGCCGAGAACTTCACCGGTATGGAGGGCATCGATACCGAGACCGCTGAGGCCGGTACCATGGCCATGACCGATGAGGACGGCAACGCCCTCACCGCCACCGATGCCGACGGCAACGCTGTCGAGTGCGGCGTCACCGATTTGGGCAACGGCATGGAGTCCGTTACCTACGGCACCGTCACCGAGGATCCGGTCAACTTCTCTGTTGCCGACACCCTCAACACCATCGTCCCGAAGCTCGTCCCGCTTATGCTTACGCTGCTGCTTTACTACATGTTCGCTAAGCACAGCTGGACCCCGACCAAGGGCATTCTCCTGCTCTTCGTCCTTGGCATCCTGGGCGCTGGCCCGCTTGGTCTCTGGCCGAGCATCTGGTAAGGCTCTAGCTTGAGGGGTGTGTCCCTACGCGGCTCACACCCCGACCCCTTAAGCCATGTGTATGTTAAAAGCCGCGTGCTCGAAAGAGCGCGCGGCTTTTGTTTTCTTGATGATTCGGGTGTTGCAGACTGATAATGCTTAACACCCTAGGTAGTTAGCCGAATTCGAGCAAAAGGGAGGATAGAATGGCGATTGGAGCGCGCAAACAGCCCCTTTACGATCAGCTGGTCGATATTCTGACCGAAAAGATTGACCATGAATATCATGCCGGTGACATGATTCCTTCCGAGCGCGAACTTTCGGAGCGCTATGGTCTCTCGCGCACCACGGTGCGCCTGGCTTTGCAGGAACTGGAGCGTTTAGGACTGGTGGTTCGGCAGCACGGTCGCGGTACCTTTGTGACCGACCGTTCGGCAAAGGCAACCAATCTTATGCAGTCCTACAGCTTTACCGAGCAGATGCGCGCGATGGGTCGCGCCCCCGAGACCACGATTCTCGAGTTTTGCGAGATGGAGGCCGATAAGAATCTGGCCGAGCATATGGGATTGCGTATCGGCGATCGCATTTTTAAGCTTAAGCGCCTTCGTTCTGCCGACAACATGCCCATGATGGTCGAACGCAGCTATCTACCAGTTCGTCAATTTCTGTCCCTAAAGCGGCCGCTGCTGGAGCGTAAGCCGCTTTACGATGTGATTGAGCAAGACTTTCAGCAAAAGATTCGCGTGGCCGAAGAGGAGTTCTATGCGAGCATAGCCCGTCCCACCGACGCCCACCTTTTGGGAATTGTCGAGGGCTCGCCTGTGCTCGATTTGGTCAGGACTACGTATAACGAGTCAAACGAGGTTGTGGAGTATACACTCTCGGTTGCTCGCGCCGATCAGTTTAAATACAAGGTTTATCACCAGCGTAGCAACTAGTGTTCGCATGGTTTCCATATGGTGATTCTTTGCATTTAACTGGTTACTACCAGATAACCAACCGAAGTGTATAATTGCACGTCAGAGGTTTACTTCTAGAGAGAGGTATTAGAAATGTTCGAGAAGAGTGTCGAGGAGCTCACCGAGCTCGGCGCCCAGATCACCACGGCCGAAATTGCTCAGCAGCCCGAGCTTTGGCGTGATACGCTCAACATCTATCGCGAGAACAAGGAGGCCATCGAGGCCTTCCTGGCCGAGGCTCGCGCTATGGGCGAGGGTCGTCTGTCCGTTGTCTTCACCGGTGCCGGTACGTCCGACTACGTTGGCGATACCTGCGCCCCGTACCTGCGTCACGCTGGTAACACTGATCTCTACGACTTTAAGCCCATCGCCACTACCGACATCGTGAGCGCCCCGCGCGATTTCCTGCGCGCCGAGGACCCCACGCTTGTGGTTTCCTTTGCCCGCTCTGGCAACAGCCCTGAGAGCCTTGCCGCCGTTGCCGTTGCCAAGGAGCTCGTCCACAACGTCAAGTTCCTCAACATCACCTGCGCTCCCGAGGGCAAGCTCGCTGTCGAGTCTGCCGATGATCCCAACGCGCTGACGCTGCTCATTCCGCGCGCCAACGACAAGGGCTTCGCCATGACCGGTTCTTATTCCTGCATGACCCTGCTCTCCACCCTTATTTTCGACACTGCCTCTGACGAGCAGAAGGCCGAGTGGGTCGAGACCATCGCCAAGATGGGCGAGGAGGTTATCGCTCGCGAGTCCGAGGTCGCCGATTACCTCGCTGGCGACTTCAACCGCGTGACCTACCTGGGCTCCGGCTCCTTTGGCGGCCTTGCTCAGGAGAGCCAGCTTAAGATTCTCGAGCTTGCTCACGGCCTGGTTGCCACTTCTTACGACACTTCCATGGGCTATCGTCACGGACCCAAGTCCTTCGTCGACGATAAGACGCTCGTCTTCGTGTTCGTCAACAACGACGCCTACACCCGTCAGTACGACATCGACATCCTCAACGAGATCGGTGGCGACGAGATCGCTCAGCACACCATCGCCGTTCAGCAGGAAGGTGCCACCGTCTATGAGGGTGAGTCCTTCACCTTTAAGGGCTACGAGGCACTTCCCGAGGGCTACCTTGCTCTGCCGTTCGTGATGTTTGCCCAGGCTATCAGCCTGCTCAACTCCGTGCGCGTGGGCAACACGCCCGATACGCCGAGCCCCACCGGCACGGTCAACCGCGTGGTTAAGGGCGTGACGATTCACCCCTTCACCGCTTAATCGCGTCCCCCTGTAAGGGCGCCCGTCCGCTCATAACGGCGGGCGGGCGCTTTTTGTTTTACGTGTGCTGGGTATAAGCATCACCACAGTCAACTGCTTTAGAAGCAAGGAGTGCATATGAGCACGTACGCAATTAAGGCTGACAAGTTCTTCTTGCCGGCAGGCCCGCAGCTGGGCGGCTATCTTATGGTCGAGGATGGCGTCTTTGGCGCCTGGCAGGCCGACGAGCCCTCTTGCGAGATTAAGGACTACACGGGATCGTGGATCGCGCCGGGTATGGTCGATACTCACATCCATGGCTTCTACAACCACTCAACTACCGATAACGATCCCGAGGGCATCGATATCAGCTCGACCGAGCTCGCCCGTCGCGGTACCACCAGCTGGCTGCCCACGACGTTCACCGATGGCGTCGAGCAGATCAAGGACGCCTGCGCCGCTATCGCCCAGGCGGACGAGGGTCGCGGCCCCGACTTCTGCGGTGCTCGCATTCAGGGCATCTACCTGGAGGGCCCTTTCTTTACCATGAAGCATGTGGGCGCGCAGAACCCCGCTTACCTGATCGATCCCTCCGAGGGGGTCTTCGACCAGTGGCAGGAGGCTGCGGGTGGTCGCATCGTTAAGAGCGCCATGGCGGCCGAGCGCGACGGTGCCGCTGCTTATGCGGCTGCTCTGAACGCCAAGGGCGTCGTGACCAGCATCGGTCACTCCGACGCCACCTACGATGAGTGCATCGCCGCCATCAACGCCGGTGCCAGCTGCTTTACGCATACCTATAACGGCCAGCGCGGGCTGCATCACCGTGAGCCCGGTGTCGTGGGTGCTGCCATGTCCACGCCCGAGACCTACGCCGAGATCATCTGTGATGGCAAACACGTAAACCCTGCCGCCATCAAGGCACTGCTGCAGGCAAAGGGCTGGCAACACACGGTGCTCATCACTGACTGCCTGGGCTGCGGCGGCATGCCCGAGGGCAGCTACACCAGTGGCGGCATGGACGTCATCATGAAGGACAACCTGTGCTGGCTCGCCGACGGCAAGAGCATTGCCGGTTCGGTGCTCACGCTTGCCCAGGGCGTTAAGAACATCGTCGACTGGGGCATCGCCAGCGCCGATATCGCCATTCGCATGGCAACCGAGGTGCCGGCACGCTCCGCGCACATCGAGGATAAGTGCGGCAGCATCATGCCGGGTCGCGACGCCGACTTTGTCGTGTTCGACCATGAGCTCACCCTCGTCGAGACGTATGTTGGCGGCCAGAGCGTCGGCAACGCCTTTACCGAGTAACGATAGAAAAAGACGGCGGGCCCGAATCTGCTCGGACCCGCCGTATGGGTTAAACGCTCAAAAGCACCTTCACAGTTACAGCTTGTTAGCGATCTTCTTTGCCGTGCGCTTAACGCCGGCCACCAGGCCTCCCGCAGGATGCTCCTTCTCGTATGCTAGGCGCTTTTCGCGCTTGGCGTACTCTTCGACGATGATGTCGCCATACTCGTCTTCGATCTTGTCGAAGAAGTCGACGGCGCCCTTAATTTCCTCAGCGGTCGGGTGTCCCTTTTGGACACCGCCGGTGAGTTTGAACGGCCCCCACGTATCAAAGCCGGGGCAGCCGTAGACACCCATAAAGATGGCCTGCCTCATGCGGCAGATGCCATCGATATCCTTGCCGTACCACTTGTTTTTGCCGCCATAGGTCATAAGGCCAAACACCTTGTCCTGCGGTTGCAGCACGTTAGTGAGCACGCGTGCCATATCTTTGTCGATCTCGGAGTAATAGATGCCCGTGGCGACACCGATCAGATGATATTCGTGCAGGTTGGGATACTCGTTTTTGCCGAGCGCCTTGACGTCGAGGGTATCGATCTCGGGGTGTGCCTCAACGATGGCGTCCACGAGCTTTTTCGTATTGCCGTGATGGCGCGAGGCGTAGAGGATGATGGTTCGCATAAGAAGGCCTTTCAGCTGTAATTGCATCAATGTCTGTATGGTACCCCGTTGCATGGCTGGGATACCGGACGCATCGATGAACGTGCGGGTTTGTCCTTTGGTCAGGGCCGAGACGGGTTCTTGCGAGCAAAAAAAAAGCAGTTGTTCGAAAGGATGGGCAATGGAATACGCTCTCTCCAACGATTCGATTTCTATTAAGGTGTCCACGGCTGGTGGTTCGTTTACCTCGATTGAGGCCGGAGGTCGCGAGTATCTGTGGCAGGGCGATCCCGCCGTGTGGTCCGGCCAGGCACCGATTTGCTTCCCGATTTGCGGAGGCTTGCGCGACAACAATGCCATGACGTTCGCCGGGCATCATGTAAAGCTCGCTCGCCACGGATTTGCGCGCAAACAGGAGTGGGAGCTGCTGAGCCAAGGCGAGAACGAGCTGGCGATGTGCCTGGCTTCGGAGGATAACGCCGCGCTGCTGAGCGATTATCCGTATCCGTTTAAGCTTGTCGCTCGTTATACGCTTGAGGGAGATGCCGTTCGCGTCTCCTATGAGGTGACCAACGAGGGAACCGAGGACATGCCGTTCTTTATCGGCGGTCATCCCGGCTTTAGGTGTCCGCTCGATGAGGGCGAGGGCTATACGGACTACGAGTTGCGCTTTGAGAAGGACGAGGCTGCTGAGCTTTGCACTGCCGTCCCCTCGACTGGCTTGATTGACGTGACCAATCGCTCCAAGAACCCCATGGTGGGAAAGACGCTGCCTCTGTCACATGAGCTCTTCGATTTTGCGGAGACCATCTTTGACGTGCTCGAGAGCCGTCAGGTCACGCTTTCCAAAAAGGGCGAGGACAAGGGCGTCCGCCTGAGCTTTGAGGGCTTCCCATATCTCATTGTGTGGAGCAAGCCCGAGGGCGATTTTGTGGCAGTTGAACCCTGGGGCGGCCTTTCGACCTGCTCCGATGAGGACGACGTGCTTGAGCACAAGCGCGGCTGCCTTATCGCCAAGCCCAAGGAGACCGTCGTTCGCTCGTTCACGATTGAGATTCTGTAATTCCGTTTTGTCGACTCGTATCGCGAGGCACAAGGAGCCTGCGAGATAAGGAGCTAAAAATGATCCTCACCGTTACGATGAACCCGTCTGTCGATACGCGCTATCAGCTCGATGAGCTCGTCATCGACGACGTCAACCGTGTGACGCCCGAAAAGACCGCCGGCGGCAAGGGCCTTAACGTAGCCCGCGTCCTTGGTCAGTTGGGCGACGATGTTGTGGCAACCGGCCTGCTTGGTGGCCATATGGGCGCCTATATGGCCGAGCTCATGGACGCTAACGGCATTAAGAATGATTTTGTGCCCATCAAGGGCGAGACTCGCATTTGCCTCAACATCCTCCACGCCGGCAACCAGACCGAGCTGCTCGAGAGCGGCCCGACGATTGCCCCCGAGGAGCTCGATGCCTTTACCGCAAAGTTCGCCGAGCTTGCGAGCAAGGCCGACGTCGTCACCATCTCGGGTTCGTTGCCCCGCGGTGTCGAGGCAGACTACTATGCCAAGATCACGGGCATTGCCGAGAACGCCGGCGCCAAGGTGCTGCTCGATACCTCGGGTGCTTCGCTCGAGGCCGCCCTTAAGTCCGAAATTAAGCCCGAGCTGGTCAAGCCTAACCTGACCGAGATCAACGGCCTTTTGGGTACGAGCTTTACCACCGACGATGTGGACGAGCTCCGCGCCGCGCTCGCCTCTGATGCCCGCTTCTCCGATATCCCCTGGGTCGTCGTGTCCATGGGCGCTGCCGGCTCCGTTGGCTTCCACAATGGCCGTGCGTTCCGCGCAAAGACGCCCGATATCCCTGCCGTTAACGCCACGGGCTCTGGTGACTCCACTATCGCTGGCTTCGCGCATGCCATTGCTGCTGGCGCGGACGACGAGACGGTGCTGCGTACCGCCAACACCTGCGGCAAGCTCAATGCCATGGATCCTATGACTGGCCACTTGGTCATGGATCGTTGGGACGAGGTCTACAACGGCGTTGTCGTGACCGAGCTGTAGGAGCTTGTGCTGCGGCCCCGGCATCGCTTGCTAGCTCATGTCGACGACAAGTGCAGTAGCATTATGCCGGGGCACGACTCCGACGCTGTCGTGTTCAGTCCCGACCTTACCCTGGTCGAGACGTATGTGGGCGGCAACAGCTTTGGTAATGCGTTTGCCGAGTAGCCGCCAAGGAAACGATCCGAGAGGGGATTTAGATGATTTACGGTGCATTGGGCGATATCGAGGAGTATCGCGGAATGCTCAAGGGCCTCGACGTGCTGATCGACTGGCTCGAGGAGAACGACCCGGCGCAGCTCGAGGTCGGCAGCCATCCGATTCTGGGCGACAAGGTCTATGCGAACGTCATGGCTCCCACGACGCGTCCCGAGGCCGAGGCTCACTATGAGACGCATCAGCGCTATCACGACCTGCAGATCGATGTCGAGGGTCGCGAGGCCTTTAAGGTTGCCACGGGCAGCCTGACGTTGGTTCAGGAGTTTGACGAGAAGGACGACTACGATCTGGTCGATTCCGACGCTTCGATCGCCGGCGATCTTGCCGACGACAAGTTCGCGCTGTTTGTTGCCGGCGAGCCTCACATGCCCACGCTCGAGTTCCCGGGCGATGGCGCACAGCCGGTCAAGAAGATCTGCTTTAAGCTGCTTGCAGACGCTTACTGGGAGGAGTAGCGCACTGCTCGGCTGAGCTGTTCGTGTTGTGAGCGTTTTCCTTTGGAGGAGCGCGCTTAGGCCCCGCTGATCGCGGTTCCTTTTGGGATTGCGGTTGGCGGGGCTTGTTGTTGAGTGGGGAGTTGCCGGCGGCGATGTGCTTGCATTAGCGGATGTGCGCTCGAAATCGGCAACAAAAAAGCCGCCCGAAGGCGGCTATCTTGTGCAATGGAGCCAGCGACCGGGCTCGAACCGGTGACCCCCGCTTTACGAGAGCGGTGCTCTACCAACTGAGCTACGCTGGCGGCCATGTGGTGACGCAACTGAGGCATCAACGGCTGTCTATGATACGGGACATCGCACATCCGCGCAAGGGTTCTGACGGCTTTTCTCACTTTAAATGCACTAATATTGGAGACGTGATGTCTCGCTCTTACGAGTCTCAAACAGAATGGGACTGCCATGGCTCAACCCAAGATCCTTCTCACGCGTATCGATGACCGGTTTATTTACGGGCAAGACGTTGAGCTGTGGAACGAGGCTATGGGTTCCAACCTCGTTCTAATCGTCAACGACGAGATTGCGGCGGATTCGCGCAAGTGGGCGCCTATGAGGGTCGCGGCGCCCGAGGGCGTGTGGACGCGGTTTTTCTCGGTGCAAAGGACCATCGACATCATTCATACCGCAACGCCGCGCCAATGGATTCTCATCATGGTGGCGTCGCCCGCGGATGCGCTCGCGCTGGTCAAGGGCGGTGTGCCCATTACCAAGATCAGTATCGGTCACATGCAAGCAGGGGAGGGCAAGCGTCCCGCGACGCCCACAGTTGCCGTAGACGACACAGACGTCGCCGCCTTCAAAGAGCTGCAAGAACTCGGCATAGAGCTAGAAATCCGCTACCTCCCCAGCTCCAATCCCGACCCCATTCAACTAGTTGTTGGGGACACCCTTGGCACTTGGGGACGTTCCTTTTAATATGAGCAGGACATTGTCAAGAGGCAAAATCGGGCCTGGCCCCAACGATATGGGGTCAGGCCCTCTCCCTATATCAGCCCGTCCGCGGCGACCTCGGCGTGTCTTACCGACGCTCGTCTTTGCAGTTTAATATCCGCCCGTGGCGATCTCTCGCCGGGCAATCCGTTGCTACGGCTGAGGCTTCTACGTCGAACCGACAGTCTGTGCACGCGTGTGGCGCCCTGGGCGCTCGCAGAAAAGGGACCTGAGGTTCGCCTCAACGGCTTCGGATCCAACCGCTTCCGGGGTGATCGGCTTATGTGCGGGGGACCGCCCCATTACAGTCTGAAATAGGCCATCGATAAATTTCGATGGCGAGCATTCGGCGC
>OHWR01000121.1_pt1 | contig 50663 bp, 78 predicted proteins | sample 1579771 | NCBI WGS metagenome assembly OHWR01 (sample SAMEA3882542, study PRJEB24775) | human gut metagenome | biome: human-associated habitat; feature: intestine environment; material: feces | place: Netherlands | collected 2009/2010 | reverse complement strand
GTTTTGAGTGTTTTTTTCGACTTCGACGTTTCTTCCATTTTTATACTCCTTCAACAAAAGCCCTTGGCTATATGCCAGGGCTTCTTTTATATGCCCATAGCAGGGGCATTCCTAACCACTATTTCACAGTTTCTGTTGCCTTTTATCACCACACTTCCATTGATATTCCCCGATACCTGCTGGATGACGAACCGATCCGTTTCTGTTGCTGGAACGCCGGTCACCAGCCAGCCAACCGACACGCCGAGGACTTCCGCAGCCTTGCAGATATTTTCCTCTGTCGGGGGCAGCGGCATCCGTTTATGCAGCGGTATGCTGGTATCTATTCCCATTCTGGCCGACACTTCAATCTGATTGCGCTGGAGGGCGAATATTGCCTTTTGCGCTCGTTCGTGCATTGCAACGAGATCGTACTTGTACATCTCTGCTGCACATTCCCCTTCCTCTGTTATTTCAGCCGTTCCTCTTGCTCGTAAGCGAAATTCAATACTGCGATTTGGCCCTTCCTGTCAAGCGAACGGAAGACGCTGATTAGTTCGGCCTCGCTGCCTTGCAGCTGATCCCCGTTGTTCACGTTGACGGCGCTCCCTATGCTGCCCTGGACTATGGCCGAGTTTTGCACGTTGCCCATGTTGTTGCTCATGGAGCGTTCGCCTCCGTGCAGCAGATAGTCTGTTGTTACTCCGAAATAGTCTGCGATCTTCCGTACTGTTTCACCATACGGAACAGCTCCGGCTTTCCAGCGCCCAGGCGATGACGGACTGATCCCCAGTTTACGCACGACAGCCGTTGGCCTCACCCCTGTTTCGTCGCATAACTCCTTGAATTTTGTATAAAACATACAAACAACTCCCCCTGTTTTAGTGAACCATACAAAAAGAACAAAAAGGAACAAACGCTATTGCAAACGGAACAAACATATATTATAATAGCACCATAGAGAACAAATAAAAACAAGAGTTCCGCAAAACCTACTCCAAGTAATTTTTTTAAGTGGAGCAAAAGCATAATAGCATAAAACGGAACAAAACGCAAGTAAAAAAGAACATAAAGGGGGAATAAAATGAAGCCCAAATATTACTCCTGCCAAGACGTAGCCGACATGACCGGAAAGAAGCTCAAAACGGTGTGGGGCTGGTGCAACAGTGGAAAACTCCGCGCCAGCCGTCCGGGTGGCCGCGACTATTTGATCGCCGAGGCCGATTTCCTGGAGTTCATACAGAGCGATAACCGCCGGAAGCCTGAAAAAAAGTCAAGCTGAGAAGGGAGGGAATACCGTGGAGAAGACAGAGAACGTGTTCCGGCACGGGAATGTGATTGTCCGCATCCATGGGAAAGAACCAAGCCGCGAGGTGCTGGAGAAAGCCTGCATCAAGTTCATGCTGGCTGTGGAGGCTGCAAAGGCCGAGGCCGAATCCAAAAAGGCCGCCGGTGACGAGGGGGCCGCGTAACATGGCTATGACCTGCGTAACCCTGGGCCGCGAGTGCGACGGCTGTATGAACTGCGAGAAGGAATCCGAGGTCGTGGGTATCTGTGAGTCGTGCCGCGAGGAAATCCGAGCCGACGAGACTTACTACGACATTGAAGGTGATCTTCTCCACGAGGACTGCTTGCTCGACTGGGCCTGGAAATACAGGCGGGAGGCCCTATGACACAACAACAAATCAACAACGAAGCCCAGTGGCACGAGGAACGGGCCAAGGGCATCGGAGGCAGCGAGGCTGCTGCTATCATTGGCCTTTCGCCTTGGTGTTCCAACGTCGAACTGTGGCGGCGGAAAACTGGGCGACACGCAGCCCCGGACATTTCCAACAACGCCGCCGTAGCCTACGGCCACGACGCCGAGCCATTGATCCGGCGGCTGTTTGCCCTGGACTATGCGGACAAGTACGTCGTGAGCTATGGCGGGGCCTTTGATATGGTCCGCCACCCTGACCACCCGTACATATTCGCTACCCTTGACGGCAGGCTGACAGAGGTCGAAACCGGGAGAAAGGGCGTCCTGGAAATCAAAACCACCAGTATTCTGCGCTCCATGCAAAAGGAAAAATGGTGGAAAGATGGAAAGCCTGCCATTCCCGACCAATACTATTGCCAGGTCCTCTGGCAGATGATTGCCAGCGGTTTCGATTTCGCCGTTCTACACGCGCAATTCCGCTATGAATATGGCGACGAACCGAGATTCGAGCGCCGGACCTACACCATCGAGCGTTCCGAGGTGGCCGACGACCTGGCCTATCTGGAAGCCGCCGGGGTGAAATTTTGGACTGAGAACGTCAAGGGAGATCGAGAGCCTGATCTTATTCTCCCGGAAATATAGGAGGTACCCATGAATATTGAAGAGATCAACGCCGTGTTGGGCATTGATGCAGAGGCTGCAACCAGCACCAAGCTGCTGGCACGGGCCGCCGAGTTCTGCGCCGAAATGGCTGATTGCTATAAGCCAGGAACCCTGGAGCGTCTGGCATTTGGTTCCCTGCGGTATGCCCTGTGTCATGTAATCAGCAGCCACGAAGAAGGAGCAAAGTGATGCAACTTGAAATTTATTCCCCAACTCAGGCCCAACCGCTGCCCCCCGTCGAGTGGAACTACGCCGAATTGAAGCAGTGGGTCAGCGATGGTCTGGAAGCCTACCGGGGCCGTGTGTATACCGAGGACACCGTGACCGAGGCCAAGCGAGACCGGGCGACCCTGAACAAGCTGGCCCAGGCCATTGAAGACCGCCGCCGGGAGATCAAGGCCGTGTATCTGGCCCCCTACGACCAGTTCGAGAAGCAGGCCAAGGAGCTTGTGGGGATGGTCAAAGACCAGTCCCGTGAGATCGACGCCCAGATTAAAACCTACGACCGGCAGCGTCGGGTGGAAAAGCTGGAACGAATCAAGACTGAGTTATACACCCCCATGATCGGCGACCTGGCCGAGGCCATTCCCTACGAGAAACTGCACGACCCCAAGTGGTTGAACGTGACCGTCAGCATGACGGCGGTGTCTGAGGCCCTGGCTGAGAAGATCGAGCGTATCCGTTCCGGTTTTGCTGCCCTGCACAAATTGGATGTTCCGCCGGATGTACTGCATCAAATTCATGCCGAGTTTGCGAAAGATTTTGACCTAGCAGCCGCTATTGCAGCAAAAGACCGCATCCTGGAAGAGAAGAAGCACATGCTGGAGTTTGCGCGTCATCTGGAAGCTCAGAACGCTACGAGAGCCACGCAAGGCGACGGCAGTATGGAACAGCACCCAACTTCTGAAAAGCTCGCAGAAGCGCGGGAGACGGCTCACGGCGATGAGCCAGTCATGCAGTTGGACTTCCGGGCATGGGTCACGCGCTCCCAAATGCTGGCCCTGCGGGAGTTTCTGAACGCCAACAACATCAAGTACGGCAAGGTGCCGAGAGAAAGTGAGGAATAACCATGGCAGTATCCAATTCCCTGGTGCAGTCCAGAGGCGGCAAGCCCAAGACTTTCAGCGCGTTCCTGACCTCTGACGCGATCAAGCACCGCATCAACGAAATGGTTGGCGGCAGAGATGGGCAGCGGTTCATCACGTCCATTATCTCCGCTGTCAGCACCAACCCGGCGCTGTCCGAGTGCGAACACTCCACGATCTTGTCCGCCGCGATGCTGGGCGAATCCCTCAAACTGTCGCCGTCCCCGCAGTTGGGGCAGTATTACATGGTCCCCTTCAAGGACAAGAAGCGCGGCTGCAAAGTGGCTCAGTTCCAGTTGGGCTATAAGGGCTACATTCAGTTGGCTATCCGCAGTGGCTACTACAAGAAGCTGAATGTCCTGGCGATCAAGCAAGGCGAACTGGTCCGATTCGACCCCTTGGAGGAAGAGATCGAGGTCAATCTGGTGGAGGATGACACCGAGCGCGAGGCCCTTCCGACCATCGGCTACTATGCCATGTTCGAGTATCAGAACGGATTCAAGAAAGCCATGTACTGGAGCCGTGAGAAAATGATGGCTCACGCGGACAAGTTCAGTATGGCGTTCAGCGCCAAGGCTTTTGAGAAGCTCCAGGCTGGTGAGATTCCCGAAAAGGAACTCTGGAAGTATTCGTCATTCTGGTATAAGGATTTCGACTCCATGGCGTACAAGACGATGCTTCGGCAGCTCATTTCCAAGTGGGGCATCATGTCCATCGACCTGCAAAAGGCCATGGACGGCGACATGGGTACCATCAATGAGGACGGTTCTGTGGATTATGTGGACAACTACCCCGACGAGTCCCCGGCCCCGGCAGAGGAACCCGCGCCCGCGCCCGTTGTGGTGGACGAGAATACCGGGGAGATCGTCGAAGAGGCCCTTGCTGCCGCTGATCCTACCGCCGACTTTTTCAATCAGGAGGGCTAACGTATGAGCCGTGACTATTTCAGCGAGTTCGAGGCCCAGCAAGAGAAGCTGGAGAAGTTGCTTGACGAAAACAACCTGCTGCACGAGTTTGCAGTTGACGACTATCCCATCACCCTGACCATTCGCCCCAACGCTGTCCCGGATGCCCAAATGGCTATGTTTGCCCAGGCGACCGAGGGCGTTTCATCCAAGGACGCGCGTCTGGTGTTCCAGTTCCTTGTTGACGAGATCAACGTCCGGGTCTATGGGCGGCTGATCATCTCCGACGCGCTTATGTCCAAGATCAAGGGCCAGGCCAAGAAGATGCTGCTGTTGTGGCTCCAGGCCGACCATGCGGCCCGTGTGGAGCAGTCCGAGTATAAGCCTGCTGAGGAATCCCAGGACGGCAGCAGCGGTGATTTCGCCGAGTTCTACGAGCAAGAATAACACCAGAGAGGGGCGGGGAAACCCGCCCCCACACATAAGGAGCACTCCACATGGGTAAAAAATATTACTGGTTGAAACTGAAAGACGACTTTTTTACTCAGCCAAAGATTAAGAAGCTGAGACGGATTGCTGGCGGCGATACATACACCATTATCTATCTCAAAATGCAGCTTTTGAGCCTGAAAAACGAGGGGCGGCTGCTGTGGGAAGGTACGGAGGACAATTTTGTTGACGAGATAGCCCTTTGTATTGACGAAGATCCCGAAAATGTAGGTGTTACTGTCAACTATCTTTTGCGCCAGGGCTTGCTTGAACAGGCGTCAGAAACAGAGTTCTCACTCCCACAAGCCATGCAGAGTATAGGCAGTGAAACGTCTGGTGCCGAGCGTGTCAGACGTTTCAGAGAACGGCACAAAACGCTGGAAATTGGCACTGGACCTGAGCAAACAGGGCAAAAAGTGTTACATTGTAACGCCGATGTAACAAGCTGTAACACAGAGATAGAGAGAAGAGATAGAGAAAGAGATAGAGAAAAGAGAGAAGAGATAGAGGGAGAAGGTACGACGGCGGATGAACCGCCTGCCCCCCCTCGTCCCCCTGTTCCCTATGAAGCTATCAAGGATTTCTACAACCTGACTTGTTCATCCTTCCCACGCTGTACGACCATGTCCGAAAGCCGCAAAAAGGCTATCAAGGCCCGGTTCACAAGCGGCTACACCCTGGAGGACTTCAAGAAGGTGTTCGTCAAGGCCGAGGGCAGTAGCTTCCTGAAAGGCCGCAACGACCGGAACTGGACGGCGACGTTTGACTGGATGATCAAGGACGGCAATATGGCAAAAATCCTTGAGGGAAACTACGACGACCATGACATGGGGCCTGGCCCTGGTCCAAGACCAGCCGGAGGCGGGCGGAACAACACCGGCTTCCAAACCTCGAACCCATTTCTTGAGATGCTGCGAGAGGAGCGTGACAAGCAATGACCAGAGAAGAGACTCTTGCTATTATGTCCGTCCTGCGGGCCGCTTATCCCACCTATTACCGAGATATGACGCGCCAAGAGGCCGAGAGTGTGGTCGCCCTGTGGGAAGAAATGTTTCGGGATGATACCGCCGAAGTCGTGGCCCTGGCCGTGAAAGCTCACATTGCCAACGACAAGAAGGGCTTTCCGCCCCACATTGGGGCAATCAAGGAGGCCATTGTAAAAATCACGACGCCTGAGCAGATGACCGAGGCGGAAGCCTGGAGCCTGGTAATCCGGGCTATCAGCAACGGGACGTATGGCTCAAAGAAGGAATTTGACGCGCTGCCGCCAGTGATCCAGCGGCTTGTAGGTAGCCCGAACCAGCTCAAAGAATGGGCAGCCATGGACGCGGACGTTGTTTCCTCTGTGGTGGCGTCTAACTTCCAGAGAAGCTATCGAGCCAGAGCAGCCAGCGAACGGGAGATGCTGAGTCTCCCTGGAGATGTGCGCCAGGCGATGCAGAGCATTGCGGCAAGTCTGGCTCTGCCTGAGTTGTCCGCAGGGGGGGCAGGAAAATGATCGGAACCATCCTAGCAAATAGAACAGCTGCTGACCGCAACAAGACTGATTTCTACGAGACGCCGCCGGAGGTCACGAAAGCGCTGCTGGATTTTCTGGAGCAGCGAGACTTCCTGATTCCTGGGCAAAGCGTTATCTGGGAGCCAGCCTGTGGGGCTGGGAAAATGGCGAAGGTCCTGGAGGGACGCGGTTATCAGACCGTATCTACTGACCTGTACGAGTATGGATACGGAGAAGCTGGCGTCGATTTCATGTCGAACGCAAGGGCCTGCGACTGGATTATCACGAACCCCCCCTTTTCCCGCGCTGCCGAGTTCATTGCGCGAGCGTTTGATCTCGGTAAGCCCTGTGCTATCTTGGTAAAATCCCAGTTTTGGCACGCAAAGCGGCGCATTGAGCTGTACCGGAGGAATCCGCCGTCTTATGTGCTCCCGTTGACCTGGCGGCCCGACTTCCTGTATGGGGCCAAATCAGGCAGCCCGACGATGGAAATTATCTGGACGGTATGGACAGGGACCCATCACGCGGCGAAATACGTTCCGCTGGAAAAGCCGGAATGAGGTGAAGCCATGGCTGAGATCAAATACATCATCCAGGGAGATCCCCGGACAAAGAAGAACAGTTTGATGATTGCAGGATCTGGCCGCCGGTGCCCAGCCTGCAAGAAGTTTGAACGGCAGTGGGTCCGACAGAGCAAAGCGCACGACGAATTTGCCGAGGCCGCCAAGTGGCAACTGCGCCCCCTGCCCCCGAAGCCCATTGACTGCCCTGTCAATATCCAGTGTATGTTTTACATGAAAACGCGCCGGATCGTGGACGGCCTGAACCTGCTGGCAACTATCGACGACCTGCTGGTCTCCACTGGTATCCTGGCCGATGATAATAGCCGAATCGTTGTGGCCCACGACGGCAGCCGGGTATTATACGACCCGCAAAATCCACGGGTGGAGATCACGATAACGAAAATGCCAGCCGACGAGCAGCTGGCGATGTTTTGAAAGAATCTTTGAAATAATTCGGAGGGAGACTCATGCAGGAACAAGACAAGATGACAAAAGAGCGCCTGGCGTCCTACATCTCTCTCAGGCTGGAGGTAGACAACCAGCTGGAGAGGTTGGCCCGCATGAGAAATGACGAGAAAATCCCAGCTATGCGAGAAAGCGATGGGTCACAGCACAGCCCTGGCTCTGGGGATCGTATGGAGAGAGCTATCATTCGCCGCATGGAGTATGAGGACCGCGTTATGCCGCAGATCGAGGCCGCCCTGGTAGAGATGGAGACCATCGAACAGGCTATTTACGCGGTCGCAGACCCGATGGAGCGAGAGGTCCTGAGACTCCGATACATGGAGGGCAATTACATACGGCACATGCCTTGGCGCGATGTTGCACTGAAACTATTCGGCGACGACGACAAGCGCCACATGGTAGCTACCTACCGGCTCCACACGAGAGCACTGAACAACATCACAAGTTGAAAGGGACGCCCAGCTAGGGCGTCTTTTTTCATGCCCTGATTTATACACACCGAATACACACAAGATTATTGACTTTTGTGTATTGAGTGTGTATAATAGTAAGAGTAAGGGGGACAGACAATGAAACGCAGAGATTTGATAAAGCTACTGGAGAAAAACGGTTGGTATCTAAAGCGCAATGGTGGAAACCATGATATTTACACCAACGGGCGAGAGAACGAACCGGTCTCCAGACAGAGCGAAATCAAAGAAGACCTTGCAAAAGCAATCATCAAACGGAGAGGGCTGAAATAAGCCCTCTCCACCCCCTGCACCATCAAACAAGGAGGGAAAAAGCATATGAAAAAGGCGTATCCTGTTATCTTTACCCCAGCGGCAGAGGGCGGCTTCACGTCCTATATGCCGGACTTCGATATAAACTCCCAGGGTGACGACCTGGCGGAGGCAATCGAAATGGCGCGGGACGCCATGGGGATCATGGGAATTGATATGGAGGACGAAGGGAAAACCCTGCCGGAAGCCTCTGAGAGCGTAGCGCATAAGCCCGGTGACGTTGTGTCCTTCGTCGATGTTGACTTTACCGAGTACCGCAGGCAGAACGATATGCGGACCGTCCGGCGGAATGTGTCGCTGCCGTCCTGGCTGAACGCCGAGGCAGACAAGGCGGGCCTGAATGTGTCCGCCGTCCTGCAAAATGCACTCCGGCAAGAGCTGAGAAAAGTTTGATAGTAAATGATAGCTTTTGTGGTTGTTTGTAATCTTATTTGCGTGGTATAGTACAACCATCGGAGCAAGGCCGCACGGGGAAACCTGTCGCGGCCTTTTCTGTTGGAGGTGATAGCATGGGCGGCAGCTCTGGTATTGAGAACTACGGAACCGTAATCAAAGAGATCCGGGGGATGCGTAAAGGGGCTGAGACCTGCATCAAACGAACAATGTCCGATATGCGGACCCGTGTTCCCGGTTGGGTAGCGACTGAGGTCGCCGCAGTCTACGGAATCAAGAAGGGCGAGATCACTCCGTCAAAGGCTGGCAAGGGTGGGAAAAAAGCCGGTGGCGTCCACGTCCGAGGCGAGACGATAGACTCGATAGAGGTCGTCTACACTGGCCGGGTGCTGACCCCCACGCATTTTGGTATGACACCCAAGGCTGCGCCACCGAATAGGGGCTATACCCTGAAAGCCTCTATCCTCAAGGGTAGCAAGTCCACGCTGGGCAAGGTGAAGAAGCTCACGAAGAAGCAGAGGAAACAGATCGGGAAGAATCTCCGACGGCAAGGGACTAAGAGCAGCGACCACTCACCCATCATGCTGCTGGGGAATGGCGGGGGTGGCTCCATCCCATTCCAGCGGAAGAGCACGAACCGAAAAGACCTGGAGGTCATCAAGACTGTATCTTTGCCTCAGATGGTATCCAGTGACAGAACCAAGGACAACATCGAGAGGGCAATCAACGAGGGGTTGGAGAAGCGCCTACAGCAAAACCTAAAGCTGATCCTGAAATAGAATCCCTAGAATAATAAGCACCACGCCTGCGGATATTATTCGCAGGAGGTGGAACGTGGAGGACACCAAGACTAAGTACAGGCTCACGCTGGCACAATACATGCAAGAGATCAAGCAGGTGGAGACAAAGGCCAAGAGGGCTATGCGTATAACTCTATGGCTCAAGATCATCCTGTCCATTGCTACTGTGTCAGCTGTTGGCGCATGGCTCAAAGGCCACGGAGCCAAGGAAGTCTGGGCATTCATTATTGTCTTGGCTGAGCTGGCCGATGCCATGATGAACACACTGCCCTACGCAGAGCAGCGGACGAAGCTACCAGCAATGAAGATCAAGCTCACGGATGTTTACATCGAGATGGAGCACGACCTGACACGTCTGGAGAATGGGCTGATAACAGAGGACGCAGCCCTTGAGAAATACTTTGCACATAGGGACGCATGGGGGAAAGCACTCGCTTGAAGATTGCTTTTCTCTTTTTCTTTTATTTATTTTCTTTTTCTCTTTTTACATGGCTCCTCAACGTATAGGTAACTAGGTGCGGTGCAATCCCGCAGGGAGCCACCACAGAGGGCGTGATCCTCTGGCATTTCTCATATCTCCTCCCAAGAATATATATGACCACAACCAGGTAAGGGTCACGCAGGGGAAAGCCCAGGCAGCAGCCGAGGCAATACCACCCTGTGCTCCAGTGCAATTCTGGTGAGCCTGGACCCCTCAAGGATAGGACACTGCACGAGGCCGCTGTGCTGCCCTGTGCCGCGTCGGGACACGAGGGAATGTAGTTTGACTATGCGAGAAGAAAAATGCGGCACAAGCGATTCTGCGAGGCGTGAGAGAGTTTTCGCGGGTCCTTCCGACGGTCAAACACTACTGTGGTGCTCGCGAGCCCATTTTTTGCCTAGTTTTGAAATTTTGAAAATCGGCCATTTCGTTACCACGGGCCGAACTGTAAGAGGTGGACAACCGTGAAAAACATAGCTGCAATCAACCAGGAACGCAGGCGCATTGATGCCCTGAAACCTGCGGAGTACAATCCGAGGAAACGGCTGCAACCTGGGGACTCTGAGTACGAAGCTCTGAAACGGAGCATCGAGACGTTTGGCTACGTTGATCCTATTATCGTCAACAAAGACGGTACAGTGATCGGCGGACACCAACGTCTTTTTGTTTTGGCTGACCTGGGATTCCTTGAAGCCGACGTTGCCGTTGTGGACCTCAACAAGCAGGACGAAAAGGCCCTGAACATTGCCTTGAATAAGATCAGCGGCGAATGGGATGAGGAAAAACTGGCGGCCATTTTCTCCGAGTTGAAACTGGATGGATACGACGCCACTGTTTCCGGCTTCCAGGATGACGAGATTGCCAGCCTCATCTCTGGGGTGGTGGCCGAGGAAGCCGAGGCTGCCGAGCAGTACAGCCGAAAGGTGGACGTCCCACACTACGAGATTACCGGGGAGACCCCAAAAATCAGCGAACTGTTCGACCAGTCAAAGGCCCTGGCTCTGCTGGACGACATCGAGAGCGACGGAAGCATCAGCGAAGAGGAACGGGAGTTCCTGAAACTTGCTTCCATGCGTCACGTCGTTTTTAATTACCGAAACATCGCCGAGTATTACGCCGCCGCCAGTCCTGCGATGCAGGGACTTATGGAAGATTCAGCCCTTGTGATCATCGATGTGGACAGAGCGATTGCCAACGGCTATGTAGACCTGTCCAAAGTTGTTGAGGGCATTCTTGCTGACGGAGATGCTGACGGTGCGTGACGACTTTGCTGTCTTTATCTTGACACATGGCAGGGCTGATAACGTAGTTACGCTCAGGACCCTGGAGCGGCAGGGGTACAGAGGACGTTGGTACCTGATTATCGACGACGAGGACGCCATGGCTCCGATTTACTATGAGAAATTCGGGAAGGATCACGTCGTCACATTCTGCAAGGCTGCTGCTGCCGACAGAACTGACACCATGGACAACTTCAACGAGCATCGAGCTATTCTGTACGCCAGGAATGAGAGCTTCCGAATTGCGCGGGAGCTTGGACTGATGTATTTTTTGCAGCTCGACGATGACTACTCCATTTTTATGCTCAGGTATCCTGATGGCAGTAAATTGGCCCACTTGACGCTCACGGGAAAAAACCTGGAGACGCTATTCGAGGCTATGATCGACTTTCTGGATTCCTCTGGGGCGCTGACCGTGGCGCTGGCTCAAGGCGGCGACTATATTGGGGGCCTTGCCGGTGGCGCTTACGAAAAACGCTTGCTGCGTAAGGCCATGAACACGTTTTTCTGCCGAACTGACCGCCCGATAGAGTTCCGAGGGACCATGAACGAGGATGTTACGACATATACCACGCTGGGGAGCCGGGGGGACTTGTTCTTCACTGTCGCGGATGCCTGCATTGCTCAGTTGCAGACACAATCTCTGAGCGGCGGCATGAGCGAGGCGTATTCTGAATCTGGGACCTACTTAAAAACTTTCTATTCGGTCATGTCTATGCCGTCCTGCATCAAGGTCAGCATAATGGGAGAAGGACACAAACGCATCCACCACAGAATCAACTGGGAGTGCTGCGTCCCTAAAATCCTGGACGAAAAATACAGAAAGGACGTTGACTGATGCTAGGAATCACTGGCGACAAGATGCTGTCGCACCTTGACAGGATCGTCGGAGACCACAGGCCCATAACAGCCGACGTGTTTCTGACCAACTACTGCAACAACAGTTGCCCGTACTGCACATACCGTCGCTGGAACCTGGAGGACGGCGCGTACTCGATGGGCTATGACGAATTTGTCCTGTATGCTGAACGGCTGCTGTCGTTTGGAGTGCAGGGCATTATCCTGACCGGGGGCGGAGAACCTACCGTCTGCCGGGATTTTGAAAAGATCACGGCATGGATGGAGTCGCGCTCAATTCACTACGGAATCAACACGAATCTCAATCGGATGGTCCGTATCAAGCCTGACTATCTCAAGGTCAGTTTGGACGGCTGGGACGAGGATAGCTACGCCGAGCGCCGGGGCGTCCGGCATTATCAGCTCGCACGAAAAAATATCCAGGCGTATGCAGCATGGAAGCGAGAGAACAGCCCTAGTACGTCCCTGGGTATCCAGTGTGTGGTCAAATCTGTGGAAGATGTGGAAAAGTTCTTCTCTGCCAATAGGGATTTGGACGTTGACTACATCGTTTTCAGGCCGGAAGAAAGCACCGGCGGGAAAGCCTACGCTGGGGAATCTGCGCGGGCGACTGCTGCTGAAATTATTCAGGCCGTGAATAATCTTACAGAGATAGACAGCCGTGTTGTGTGCAATTTCAAGTGGCATTTGCTGGGCGTCCAGGAGCGCGATTGCGTGGCTGCCTGGTCGCAAATAGCCATGAATGAGCGTGGCGGCATTATGTTCTGCTGCCACAAGCCGTACCAAGTCCTGGGCCACATTATGGACGAGGATATTCTGGAGAAAAAGGCGGCTGCTGTAACGGATATGCGAACCTGCGATGTTCCGTGTAGGCTGACAGCGCCAAACGCTTTTGTAGCCAGCACAATGGCTGAGAGAAAGGACGCTTGTTTTTTATGATCTAAAGGCGGGGTGATCTTATGGCAGAACAGAGCAACTTACAACCGACGGCTGTGATAGCCCAGATATTTGGCGTCTCTGTCCGCCGAGTGGAGCAGCTAAAGGCCGAGGGTATCATAAAGGGCCACGGGAAGCCGACGAAGTATGATCTTCTGCCGACGATCAAGGCGTACATATCCTACCTATCCGACAAGGCACATGGGCGGGAGAAGAAGCAGACCGATGCACAGTTGGCAACAGCGAAGCTGGAGGCCGAGAAGCGAATCAAGGTCGCCAAGGCGGAAATGGCCGAGCTGGAGCTACGCGAGTTGAAAGGTGAGCTGCACAGGGCGTCTGACGTTGAGGCTATCACGACGGACCACGTTATGTTTTTGCGCTCCATGCTTATGGCGCTGCCTGGTAAGGTGGCCGTAGATATGGCCGCGATACAGTCCGCGCCGGAGGCTGCGGAGCGCATGAAACAGGAGGTATACAACATCCTTGGGCGGCTTGCCTCATATCGGTACGACCCTGACGAATACAAAGAGCGAGTGATGGAAAGGCAGGGCTGGAATGAGCGACAGGGAGACGACGACGATTAAAAAACGTCGTATGCGTTCCGTAGATCGGACCTTCGCCCGTTCCTTTGCAAACTACACGCCCCCTGCCGACCTGACCGTTTCCGAGTGGGCAGAGGCCCACAGAGTTCTGTCCAGGGAAAACAGTGCCGAGTCTGGCCCGTGGCGCAATGCCCGGACCCCGTACCTAGTGGAGATCATGGACGCTTTTACCGACCCGAAGGTCGAAAAAATAAGTCTGGTGGCTTCATCCCAGGTCGGCAAGTCCGAGCTGGAGCTGAACATCATCGGCTATATCATCGACCAGGACCCCGGCTCAATCCTGTACATCCAACCGACGGTTGACGACGCGAAGAAATTCTCCCGGCTGCGTATTGCGCCGATGATTCGAGATAGCCTGACGCTGCGGACGAAGGTCGCGGACATCAAAAGCCGGGACAGCGGCAACACCATGTTGCAAAAGAGCTTTCCCGGCGGGATGCTGACCATCGTCGGCTCCAACAGTGCCAGCGGCCTTTCCTCTACCCCGGCGAAGTACGTCCTTGGCGACGAGCGTGATAGGTGGGCCCTATCGGCAGGGACCGAGGGCGACCCCTGGGCGCTTGCTGAGGCCCGGACGACGACGTTTTACAATTCAAAGATGGTGGATGTATCCACCCCGACGGATAAAGAGGCCAGCCCCATTGCCAAGTCGTTCAACGAGGGCACGAGGGAACGCTGGTGCCATAAATGCCCGCACTGCGGGGAGTATTCCAACATCGTTTTTGACAACATCAAATTTGATTTTGAGACTGTCGGAAGCGGCAGAAAAAAGGATTACATCGTAAATTCTGTTTCGTGGAGCTGCCCGGAGTGCGGCTGCCTGTCCAGTGAGGACGAAATGCGTAGGCAGCCAGCAGAGTGGATAGCCGAGAACCCCGAAGCCTATGACAAGGGGCATAGATCATTCTGGCTAAACGCCTTTTCTTCGCCGTGGCAGGCGTGGTCAAAGGTAGTCTATTCGTTTCTGGTTGCTCGAAAGGACCCGCAGCGTCTCAAGGTTGTCTACAACACAATGCTTGGGGAACTCTGGGAGGATCGCGGAGACCTGGAGGACGAGGACACCATGCTGGGCCGCCGTGAAGATTACGGCCACCGAGACGACGGGACCCCGGTAGAACTGCCAGAGGGCGTCCTGGCTCTGACGTGCGGTGTCGATACGCAGGACGACCGCCTGGAGTATGAGGTCTTGGGGCACGGCCACTATGGCGAAACCTGGGGCATCAAAAAGGGCATTATCATGGGCGACCCTGCTTACGACGAACCCTGGGAACGGCTGGACGACGTTCTGGAGCACGTTTACCGGTTCCGGGATGATAGAGGGCTGACCATAGCCCGGACGTTCGTAGACAGCGGCGGGCACAAGACTCAGCACGTCTATACCCAGTGCAGGGCGCGGCTGCATAAGCGCGTTTTTGCAATAAAAGGTCAGGGCGGGGACGGAATACCGTTCACCAAGCCGCCCAGCAAGGTCAAAATCATAGTCAACGGGAAAGCGATGGGCCAAACTTGGCTCTACGTCCTGGGCGTTGACGCAGGCAAGGCGGACATATTTGCCGCCCTGAAAGTACAAGAAGCCGGTCCGAAGTTCTGTCACTTCCCGAAGGGGGAGCAACGGGGCTACGACGTGGCTTTTTTTAATGGGCTTTTATCCGAAAAGCTGGTTATGAAGTCCGAGCGAGGCCGGACGCGCTGGGCGTGGGTGAAGCTGCCGGGGCATGAGCGAAACGAGGCCCTAGACTGCCGAAACTATGCGCTTGCTGCGTTCCGGTCCTGGGACCCTGACCTTGACGCCGTGGAGCGCAGGCTTCGGGGCGTTGGGGATTCTGCGGAAACAAAACAGAAAACACGGCGGCGCGGTGTGGTCAAGCGCAGAACGTCCGCCGGTGACGATTGGTAGGAGGGTTACACATGGCGAGTAGAACGGTGCTAGAGCTACGGCTTGAGCGGAAGAAAGAGGCCCTTGCAGCCGCCGAGGAAGCGTACATTGCACTGCTGAAAGGCCAGGTCAAGGCATACGCAATCGGTAGCCGGAACCTGACGCGCTTTGATCTTCCGCAACTGGAGGACACCATTGCGAAGTTGGAAAAAGAAATCGACGAGCTGGAGTCACAGCTCAACGGTGGACGCCGCCGAAAGGCTGTGTCTGTGATTCCCCGCGACTGGTGATTATTCCGTCGGTTATCAGCCCGCACAAGTGGGCTTTTAACATAAAACCGAAGAAAGGAGGAAGCAATGGGAACGCAAGTCAAACCTAAAATCACCGCCAATTCTCGCGTGGTTATGAAAGGCTACTCTCAGGCCGGGGCCAGCTACACAAAAAAAGCACTGAAAGGCTTCCGTGTAGCCAGCGGCGCACCGTCTGAGGACATTGACCAGAATAACTACACCCTGCGGCAGCGTAGCCGGATGTTATACATGGGTGCCCCGATTGCCACGGCAGCCCTAAAGCGACAGCGGACGAACATTGTCGGCTCTGGCCTCTGGCTGAAAAGCACAATCGACCGGGACACTCTGGGGATGACCAAGGAACAGGCGGAAGCGTGGCAGCGCAGGACGCAGGCCGAGTTTGCCCTCTGGGCTGAGAAGAAACAGACCTGTGACGCCACTGGCCTGAACAATTTCTATGGGATGCAGCAGCTTGTGGCCCTATCCTGGCCCATGTCCGGGGACGTGTTTGCCCTGGTCAAGCGGGCCAAGGTGACGCCACTGGCCCCGTACTCCCTGCGCCTGCATCTGCTGGAGGCAGACCGGGTGCGGACGCCCACGGCAAGCGGCGGCCTGTTTGCTGCCAACCAGACCAAGGGCAAGAACCCGACGACCGGCAACACCATCTATGACGGCGTGGAGGTGGACCGGAACGGGGCTATTGTGGCCTATCACATTGCCAACACCTACCCGTATCAATACGACGGGACCCCGACCGAGTGGGTCCGCGTGGCGGCTTATGGGGCTGGGACAGGATTGCCCAATATCCTGCACATCATGGATTCTGAGCGCCCGGACCAGTACCGGGGCGTCCCGTATCTGGCCCAAGCTATTGAGCCATTGCTGCAACTGCGCCGGTACACCGAGGCCGAGATCATGGCCGCCGTGGTGCAGAGCTTTTTCACTGCCTTTGTCAAGACTGAGGCCGGGGCCGATGATATGCCATTCAACGAGCCAATCAGTGCCGACCAGGACGAGGTGAGCAAGGACCCGAACGAGTATGAGCTGGGACCTGGAGCCATGAACATCATGGAGCCTGGGGAGGACATTACATTTGCCAGCCCAACCCATCCGAACACCGGCTTTGATACGTTCGTCCGCGCCATTGTGGAGCAGGTAGGGGCCTGTCTGGAGATCCCCGCCGACCTTATGATGATGTCGTTCAGTTCCAGCTATTCAGCGTCGCGGGCGGCCCTGCTGGAAGCCTGGAAGGGATTCAAAATGAGGCGCGAGTGGCTGGCGGATGACTTCTGTCGCCCGGTGTACGAGCTATGGCTGACTGAGGCTGTGGCCCGTGGGCGTATCTCTGCCCCCGGCTTTTTGACTGACCCCATCATCCGACAGGCGTACCTTGGCAGTGAATGGATCGGACCGTCTCAGGGACAGCTCGACCCGACGAAGGAAGTTTCTGCCGCTGTGACCGCCGTTGAGAATGGATTCTCGACTCGCGAGGCCGAGTCCATCAAACTGAACGGCAGCGAGTACAGCCGGAACGTGGACAAGCTGACCACGGAAAATGAGCAGCTGAGGGCGGCGACCGGCGGGAGCACCCAACCGACACAGGCTGTACCCGTGGAACCCACAGAACCGCCCGACGACAACGAAGGAATGGAGGGAAAACCCGATGGGCAAAACGATCCCATTTAGACCCTACACCATCAACATGGTGGGCGAGAATGACGCCGAAATCAACATGTATGGTGAGATCGTAGAGGAACACCCTACGGACTGGTGGACTGGCGAACCTGTCCCTGGCAATTTCATTGCCCTGGACGACTTTCTTGCAGACCTGGATGACCTGCGTACTAAGGACAACATCACCGTCCACATCAACAGCGTGGGCGGCAGCCTGTACGCTGGTGTCTCGATCTATAACCGGCTGAAAGAGCTTCCGGCCAACGTCGTGACCATCAACGACGGCCTTGCTGCTTCTGCTGCCAGCGTTATATTCCAGGCTGGTAATCCCAGAAAGGTAAATGCCGGTAGCTGCCTGATGATCCACGAGGCCGCAGCGCTGCTGATTGGCTACTTCCAGACGAAGGACCTCAAAACTGAGATGAAACGGCTGGATGCCCACAATCGGACAGCTATCGCAGCCTATGCCGAGGCTACCGGCATTGACTCGGACACTATCAAGAGTGCCCTGTCAAAAGAAACCTGGATGACCGGCCAGGAGGCGGTCGATGCTGGCTATGCCGATGAGGTCATTGACAGCGGGGGCAAAGTCAGCATGAGCTTGTCCCCGGATAAAAGATTCATCGTGTCCAACGGTGTGGCTATGTCCGCCCGTGGCATGGGTGCCTATCCTACTGGCATCAAAACTATGACGGCGGCGCAGGCCGCTATTTTTGTGGGCAAAAACGCCCAGGAACCCAGTGTACCGCCTGCCCAGCAGGTTAGTGCAAAAACAAAAACAGGAGGCAAGAACATGGACAAGATCACCACTATGGAGGCCCTGCGAGAGGCATACCCTGACCTGGTATCTCAGGTCGAGGCTGCTGCCAAGGCATCCGAAAAGGCCGACGGCATCCAGGCTGAACGCGCCCGCATCCAGGGCATTGAGGCTATCGAGGCCGCCATTGGCGACAAGGAGCTGGTCAAGGCCGCCAAGTACGGCGACACTCCCTTGACCGCCGAGCAGCTGGCTTTCAAGGCCATGCAGGCCCAGGCAGCTATCGGCGCGACTGTCGTCAAGAACCTGGAGGACGATGCAGCCAACTCCGGCGCTGCTGGTGTGGCTGCTGATCCCACCGGCGGCGACCCAAAGGCAAAAGCAGAGGACGAAGAGGCCCAGGCAGTCAGCATGATTGCCGGTTTCCGTCCCAAGAACAAGAAGGAGGGCTAAACAATGGCTAACTACGAAGTTATGGGCGAAGTGAAGTACGCCAACATCTGGAACAGCGTTGACGTTCCCATCATCACCGGCCTGCGTACCATCCGCAAGCTGACTGGTGCCGCTGCTACCTACAAGGCTGGTACTGCTCTGGCACTGTCCGGCGGCACCGCAGGAGACGACAAACTGGTGATCCTGGGCACCGCTGCCGCATCCAATGAGACTCTGACCGCCAACTGCATCCTGGCCGAGGACGTTGAGGTTGGCACCGACGCTGACGTGCAGGCACTCGTTTTCCTGTCCGGCCACGCCAACGCCAACAAGCTGGCTGTCGCATCCAGCCACACTATCACCGCCGCTGAGATCGAGGCTTTCCGCGCTGCCGGAATTTACCTCGAAAACGCAATGTAAGGGAGGGCTACAAAATGGCATTTGACCTGTATAAAACCAAAACCATGCTGTCTGCCGTTGAGCAGATGGAACCGATTCACTCTTTTCTTCGTGACCGCTATTTTCCCACCGGTGCGGGCGACCTGTTCCCCACCGACGAGGTCCTGATTGAGTACCGCGACGGTACCAACAGAGCCATGGCCCCTGTTGTGGTGGACGGCCACGACGGCATCACCGTTGGCCGTAACGGCTACAAGACCTTCCGCATGGAGCCGCCCCTTGTGGCACCCAAACGCCACCTGTCCGAGGATGACCTGCGGAAAAAGGGCTTCGGCGAGGACCTGTTCAGCAATATCACCCCTGAGCAGCGGCAGGCACAGTTGCTGGCCCAGGACCTGACCGAGCTGGACGAGCTGCACACCAACCGTGAAGAGTACATCGCCTCCAAGTGCATTTTCGAGAACGGCTACACCCTGAACCAGTGGGCCGACGAGTACGGCACCACCGGCAAGTCCAAGGCGTATGTGATGAAGTTCTACACTGAGGGTTCCAACCCCGCCACTTACACCCCTGGCACCAAGTGGGGCGCGACCGGCTCCGATAAGATGGCTGACTTGCTGGTCATGGCCCGCCAGCTGACCACCGCCGGGAACGCTGCCACCGACGTGCTGCTGGGCTTCGACGCCGCCGACGCGCTGATGAACGACGAGACCATCAAGAAGCTGATGGACCTGAACCGTTACGACGCCGGTCAGATTGCGCCCCAGCTCATGCAGGACGGCGCGGCCCTGCTGGGCGTCCTGAACGTCCGTGGTCATCGTCTGAATCTCATCACCTATGACGGCACCTACAAGGACGAGACCACCGGCACCATCACCGCCTATGTTCCCGCAAAGCAGATTTGCGTGACCGCCCCCGGCGCTGGCCGCGCCCTCTATGGCTGCGTGACCCAGACCGAGCAGGCTGACGGTGTTTTTCACAGCTACATGGGCCGCCGTGTGCCTCGCTACTGGTCCGACAAGAAGGGCCGCGAGCTGCGTCTGGCCTCCAAGCCCCTGCTGGTACCCCGTACCAAGAACCCCTTCATTTCTGCCACCGTGCTGGACTGAGGGACCGAGAGGAGCAAAAACACATGATTAAGATCGTCTGTGGTGTATATGGCCACTACATCGACGGCAGAGTCGTTGCCAAGAACAGCGATTCCGAGCCGTTCTCTCTGACTCCCCGACAGGAGGCGGAGCTTGTGGCAAAGGGCGTCGCAGCGTTCGTGGACGAGGTGACAGAGGTCTCCCATGCGGGGGCCTCTGCACCTATCGGCTTCGACGAAAGCCCTGAGCCTGACATCGAGATCCCTGAGTACAGCGTTGACTCCAAGGCCGACGAGCTGCGGGAGATCGGGAAAGCCTACGGCCTGCACTTCAAGGTTGGCATGACCAAGGCTGACATGGTTTCTGCCTTGGACGCCTTTTTTGCGGAGAAGATCGACGAGGACGACGCCGATGCCGACGAGGCAGAGGACGACGACCTGGGCCTGCCTGACTTTGACCCCACCGAGGCGGTGGAGTGATGGGCTTCAAAGATTCTGTTTCCGCTGACAGAGGTATCTTTCTCGACCTTGAATTTTTCGGCGAGACCGCAACCGTAGAGGGTAAAGAGATCCCCATTGTCATTGACAACGACCAGTTGAAAACCCGTCAGGGAAGCCAGGAGCTTGCCATTGCAGAGAGTGCCACGCAGTTTTATGCGCGGACCGAGGACCTGCCCCGGAACCTGGCCCCAGGCAGCAACCTGAATATCAACGGGCGGGAGTGCCTGGTCGATGATTACAGCGAGGCGATGGGCGTCTCCACGGTTGTCCTGAGAGAAACCATCGTCGTGTAAGGGAGGCGAGCAGAATGTCCGTTGTGAATATCTTGGATAGCGTCACGGATTGGGTCCGGGAGAACATCTGCACTCAAATCAAGCTCAAAGCGCCGCCAGAGAATGATACCGACCCGACCGACTCCGGGTATGAGTACAAGCTTGTCACCCCTGCGGCTTTTCCGCTGTTCGTCCCGGCGAAGGACAAGGCCCCGCCTGGTATCCTGTCCCCGATACCGTCCGTTTGCGTCCGGTTCCTGGAGGGGGCCGAAAGCCCGGCAGGCAGCAAGGGCAGTATCGGGATGCAGCTTTGTTTTTCGGTCTGGGACCCTGGCGTACATGGGGCGGATATGCTGCTTCCTGGCGAGGAAGGTAAAGCGCAGCGGTGGACAGGGCCGGAGGCAGACGCCTATTTCCAGCGCAGTGCTGGGGGCTGGCGGGATGCCTGGAACTTCGTTGACATTGCTCTTCGGGCACTTGGCAGCACGACGAACGTCGGCGGCTATGCTATCGACCGCAGCGTCCCAATGAAGTTCGGTCCCTTGACCGAGGAAGGAGCTATTATCGACGCCTATCCGCTGTGGTTTGCCTGGTGCTCTTTTTCCGTCAACTACGATTTGCGCCGGAACATGGCGGATATTTCAAAATTCCTGTAAGGAGGAAAACCAATGGCAGTATACAAACACGGTACCTACGGCGAGTTTTCGGCAAGCATTGGGAAGCCTGCGTCTTCCGCTGGCACTGTCGCCGTCTACGTTGGTACCGCCCCGGTAAACCTTGTCCGGGGCTATGCGACCGCCGGTGTCGTAAATGAACCGGTATATCTGTCCAGCCTGTCCGCAGTAAAGCGGCTGATGGGCTACGCGGCAGACTGGGCGAAGTTCACGCTTTGCGAAGCCTTTGCCCTGCACTTCGACAGCGAAGAGAACGTCGGCCCCATCGTGGCTATCAATGTTCTCAACCCTGCCACCCACAAGAAGAGTGCTGAGACCACGAAGCAGCTCACCTTTGCCAATGGGCGGGCTACCATCGACAGCACCACCATCATTCTGGATACCCTGGTATTGGCTGAGAAGGTCGAGGGCGTGGATTTCTCCATCGACTACGACTTCACCAAGGGCCAGGTCATTATCGAGAGTCTGGGCAATACTGAGATCACCGGCTCTGTCAGCTGTACTTTCAGCGAGATCGACACTACCAACATCGACAAGGACGCTATTGTCGGCGGCGTGACTGCCGCAGGCGTGTACACCGGCCTGGGCTGTGTGTCCCTGGTGTACCAGGACCTCAACATCATCCCCAACCTGATTGCCGCCCCTGGCTGGAGCGACAAGAAGGACGTTTACTCCGCCATGGTCAAGGCAGCGACCAAAATCAATGGGCACTGGGATGCTATGGCCGTCGCAGACATTCCCCTGGTGGATTCCAGCACCGCCGTTGATACCATCGAAAAGGCGAATACCTGGAAGGACACTAACGGCTACACCAGTGAACGGGCAAAGGTATGCTGGCCCCAGGGCAAGGACAGCTCTGGCCGCATTATCCACGCCTCTACCCTGTGGGCATGGCGGCAGATGCTCGTCGATGCTGAACACGACGGGGTGCCTATGGAGTCCGCCTCCAACAAGGCTGTCCCCGTTGTCAAGCAGTATTTCGGCGCGGCGGCCACGAATCGCGGCTTTGACCAGCAGCGGGCCAACGACCTGAACCAAAATGGTATCTCTACCATCGTATTTTTCGGCGGCCAGTGGGTACTCTGGGGTCCCCATACTGCGGCGTTCAAGCACGGCGCGATTACTGACAATCGCGTGATCTTCGACGTGTCCATCCGCATGATGATGCACCAGTCCAATTCGTTCCAGCAGGACTGGGCGCTGACCATCGACAGCCCTATGACTCGCGCCATGGCTGACACCATCAAGAACCAAGAGCAGGAGAAAGCCGACGCCCTGGCCTCTATGGGCGCTCTGATCGGGACTCCTGTCGTCCGGTTCGACGAGGACGACAACTCCACTGACGAGCTGGTCCAGGGCAATTTTGTCTGGAGCTACGAGTCTACCCCGACGCCGCCCTTCAAGTCCGGCACCATGAAGGTAGCCTATTCGTCCGAGGGATTCAGCAGCTTTATCGGAGAGGAGGGTTAAACAATGGCATTCGTAAATGTTACCGGCCCCGTAGTGGCCGAAACTGTCTACGCGAACAACAAGCTCGTCGCAAAAGACGTCGAGCTGACCCTGCCCGCAGTAACGCCCACCACCGCAGATGTGCAGGCCATGGGCACCATGAGCGTCCCCATTCCCCAGTTGTTGGAGAATATGGAGCTTTCCATTACCAAGATCGGCACCGACCTGGGCCTGTCCTCTATGCTGTCCTTCGATGCTTTCCCCATCGAGGTCCGCTGGGTGCAGAGTGTGACCGACGCCAACGGCAAAGTGTCCCACATCGGCTGCAAGGCGTTCCTGCGGTGTATGTCCACCGTGCTGCCAGAGGTGGGGCTTGCCCCCGGTGAGGCCAGCGAGAACGAGCTGACTTACACCGTGACCAGATACCAGCTTGTGCAGGACGGCAAGGAGGCATGGCTGATCGACCGGCTGGCCGGTATCTGCCGAGTATATGGCAAAGACTACATGGGCAATATCAGCTCCATGCTCTAAGTAAGAAAGCCCTGCCGATGGAAACACCGGCGGGGCTTTCTACATACCGACGAAAGGATGGAACCGAACCAATGAATGGAACATTTAAGCTGCATAACCCTATTGCTATCAACGGCAAGAGCCATGAGTCCCTTGCCTACGACACCAACGAGATCACCGCTCTGCTGTTCACCGAGGCTGAGGCCAAGCGGAAAGCTGCCGCAGGGCTGAAAAATGTGACCATCACCCCGGCGGTGGAGTTCGACTTCGGCCTGCATCTGTATCTTGGCTTTGCAAGCATCATTGCCAAGACGCCTGAGTGCGATTTTACCGACCTGGAGCGTCTTCACGGCACCGACCTCATTGACATCATGGCGGTGGGCCGAAATTTTTTGCTGAAATCGGAGGATGCAACGCCAAGCAACTCCGACGAGCCATCCGGGACTACTCCCAAGCCTACCACACCCCAGTCACAGACCTTGAGCGAAAGCGAGTGACTGACTTCATCGCCGAGTACATCGAGGCGGTAGAGGACGAAAAGGAGCGGAAGAAGCGGATGCCAAAAGTAAAACCGGCAAAGAAACCGCATAGAAGAAGGTGATCCCGTGTCAAAAGAGCTTGAAGCTACAATACGAATAAGCGGCAATATTGACGCGAGACTGAGAAGCGCCATCGAGTCGGCTGTCAAACGGCTGGACCAGCTGGACGCTGCGGCAAAGGAATCCGGTGGCGCTATTGGTGAACTTGCGGATAAGATCAAGGACCAAAGCTCAGAGCTAAAGGCGGCTCAGAAACAATATGCGTCCTATGTTCTGGCCGGAGAAGAGGGGTCAGACCAGGCCCGCGAACTGGCTGACAAGATCAAGGAGTTGTCCAGTGATCTAAACCGGAACAAAAGCTCGTTGGAAGCGGCTGAACGGGCTGCCCGCGACCTTGCGGACGGATTTAACGACGCCGACGACTCGACCGGAGACCTTGACGACAATCTGGACGACGTTGACGATGCTGCCCGAAACTCAAAAGAGGGCTTTACTGTCCTCAAGGGTGCAATGGCGAACCTGGTTTCAGCCGGGTTTCAAAAGCTGATCGGCGCGGCTGTCGATGCTGGGAAAGCCTTACTCGACCTGTCCGAGCAGACCAGGGAGTTCCGGCAGGATATGTCCACGCTCGAAACCGCCTATGATCGAGCTGGATTCTCCACGGAGGCAGCAACGAACACATGGCGAGAGCTGTATGCCGTCTTCGGCGAGGACGACCGAGCAGTCGAGGCCGCGAACAACATCTCCCGAATGTCCAAGTCGCAGGAAGACCTGGATAAATGGGTGAGGATCACAACCGGCGTCTGGGGAACCTATCAAGACGCCCTTCCGGTCGAATCCCTCGCGGAGGCGGCGGGCGAGTCGGCCAAGACGGGCACCGTGACCTCGGCTCTCGCCGATGCATTGAATTGGTCAAGTGAGGCGGCGTCTATGTTCTCGAAGTATATGTCTGAGGATGTAACGACCGCCGAGGACGCTTTCAACGTGGCCCTATCAAAATGCTCCAACGAGCAAGAACGACAGGCCCTTATAACTGAAACCATGACCGCATTGTATGGTGATGCAGCCACCAAGTACGAGGAGAGCGCTGGAAGCCTGATGAACGCGAACAGGGCGGCAGCAGACGCTCAGCTTGCTCAGGCGCAGCTTGGCGCGGCGATTGAACCTGTGACAACGGCGTGGACGAACTTGAAGACGCAGCTGCTCAATGCTGTTGCCCCTGCTATCCAAGCAGTGAGCGAGAAGTTACAGCAGGCGATCCAGTGGATGCAAGAACATCCTGCCGTGGTGCAGGCGCTTGTTGCCGCGCTGGCTGTCCTGGCTGCTGGAATTACGGCAATCACCATCGCTGTTGCAATCTATACCGGCATCCAGATGCTTGCCAATGCGGCGCTGCTGCCGGTCATCGGCATAGCGCTTGCGATTGTGGCGGTCATTGCCGTTGTCATCGCCATTGTGGTAGCCCTATACACTCATTGGGACACCGTAAAGCAGAAAGCAATGGAGGTTTGGCAGGCGGTTCAAAACGCCTGGAGCAGAATCGCCACGGCAGTTACCAACGCGATTCAAACTGTCGCCAACGCTATCCGCACTGGATGGAGCAACCTCGTCGGAGTTGTGCGGGGTATCTGGAACAACATTCTGAACGCGATAGTAAGCGTCTGGAACAGCATAAAAGCGAAAGCAAGCGCGTTCGTCAATGGTGTCAAGTCCACCATCTCCAGAGGTTGGTCCGCGCTGACGAGTATCCTGACTGCACCGTTCAGGGCGTTGATGAATTTCATCGGTGGCGTACAGAGCAAAATCAGCGGCTTGTTTGGAAAGATTGGCAGCCTGAAAGACAAAATATCCGGTATCAAACTTCCAAAGTTTGCGTCTGGTGGCTTTACCAGCGGCCCGTCTATCGCCGGTGAGGCTGGCACAGAGGCGGTCATTTCTTTTAACAAGAAATACCGTGCCCAAAACTTAGCGTACTGGGCAAAGGCAGGTGAAATGCTCGGTGTTGACGATGCTTTCTCCCTGACCGGCGGAGCCTCTGGGACCTATGTTGACCTGGGCGGCGTAAATTTCGCCCCAAACATCGTGGTACAAGGGAACGCGAAGAAAGACGACATCGTGGCAGCTATCCGGGAGTCTTACCCTGAGTTCATGGATATGCTGGACGAGCTGATAAGCGAGAGGGAGGAAACAGTCTATGCCTGAGATCATTGACTATCGGGAGCATAAGACTGTCGAGGGAGATACCTTCGACGGCCTTGCGCTCTGGTATTACAACGACGAGCAGCTGGCCTCTCGCATTATTTCTGCCAACCTGGATTACTGCGACGTGCTGATCTTCGAGGCAGGCGTCACCCTGCGTATCCCCATTATGGATACTGTGGACACGCCGGAGACCTTGCCGCCCTGGAGGCGAAACGCATGATAAAAGTCACCTACAAAGGGGTAGATGTAACGTCTGACATCTCCATCAACCGCTGTATTCACGATATGTACGCGGCTGGGCAGGCTGATACCCTGGACATTCGATTCAACGACGCGGCGAAGCTCTGGGACGGCTGGGCACCGGCGGTGGGTGACGAGATCCGTATTGACTATGGCCCTGCATCTACCGGGGCGATGTTTGTTCGGTCCTGCATTGCAGAAAATGGCCTATACACCATCAAGGCTATGGCCGCGCCGCCGTCGGCGATGGAAGTCACCAACAAGGCGTGGTCCCAAGTTCGCCTGTTACAAATCGGGCAGGAGATCGCGGGCCGCCACGGCCTGTCTTTCCAGTCCTACAACGTGACGGACCAGCTTTTTCCGTACCTGTTGCAGACGAAAAGTGATTTTGCTTTCCTGCACCGCGTAGCAGTTCAGGAGGGCTGCGGCTTTCTGGTATACGACAAGGCCCTGGTCCTTTATGGCGCGGCGGCCATGGAGGCCGTGGCCCCGGTTGAGAGCCTGGAGCTACCCCTTGACGGTGATTATCATTACAACGACGCACGGGCCAAACTGTACGGGTCCTGTATCGTGGAATCTGGCGACTACTCCGGCAAATTCGACGCTGGGAATGGAGTAAGCCGCATCCTGCGCCCTGTCTGTGGTGATATGACCATAGGCTCCAACGCAGAGGCGGAACGCTATGCCAAGAACTTGCTGAGAGACGCCAACAAAGACGGGCGGACCGGCTACATCCGCACCGCTGGGGTTGCTGCTGGCTATGCTGCTGCATCCACCGCGAAGCTCGTCAACCAACGGGCACCGTCCTGGGACGGCCCTGTATTCCTCTACCACGTCCGGCACGACTACGGCGTAGGAGAGAGTAAACTATTTTTCAGAAAGCCATTGGAGGGATACTGACCATGATCGACAAAGGCTATATTTCGTCCATCCTGGATGAAGGGAAAAAGGTCACGGTTATCCCAGCCACATCCGGCGACGTTGTGACGCAGCCGTTGATCGTCCCTTTTTTTCTGCTGGGGACCATGAAACCCCGGAAAGAAGTCGTGTTTTGCTCGTTTCCGGACGGCACTGGCCTTGTCCTGGCGGCGCTGGACGGCTCTTGGAACCATGACCTTGCTGGTAGTGTTACCGTCTCCGGGACACTCTCTGCGGCTGCTGTGGTGGCCTCTGGCGCGGTATCTGGTGGCAGTGTGTCCGCTGGCGGCGTGTCCCTGAGCAGTCATACACACACAGACTCCCGTGGCGGGGCTACGTCCGGGCCACAGTAAGAAGGGGGTTATATCATGGGATACACAGCACGATGGGGGCCGAAAGGGTTTATCATTTCCGCCTCAAAGGTCGTGGCCCTGGAAGACTTCAAAACAAGCTATGCGCTCAAGTCTGATACCAACTCAGACACTTCCGGGACGCCGCCGACCAACACGCAGGGCCTGGAGCTGCAACCGCTGGAGCTGTCCACGCGGTATCTCCGCGCCCTGGGCACTGATCCCCTGGGTCAGATAGCCGAATGGAAAGCCCAGATCGGCAAAACCTGGCCCTTCCTGCTGAATGGCAAGCAGTTCGGGCCGAAATTCACCCTAAAATCTTTTGACGTCTCAGACACCATGTTCACCCCGGCGGGGGATATGATCGGCTGCACAATCTCGCTGAAATTCGAGGAATACTCCACTGCGACCACGACCAATGCATCTGCCAGCAAAAAGACTACTGCATCGACCAAGGCCGGTCAGAAAACGCAGGCCATAACGTCGAAGCCTACCACGTCGTCAAAGTCAACGAAGAAGAAGTAAAGGGGGCGGTAACCATGAAGGGACACGGAAACGGAGACGTTGCCCTGTGTGCGGAGAACCTGCTGAGAATCTTCCGGGGGGAGAATCCCTATGAACGTATCAAAGGCATTGACGCCCGCAGCCTGGACAAGCCCGCCCTGGACGCAGAGGCGGAAATTTTGCAGGACGCTGAGTTCTGCATTGAGAACTACGAGCCACGGGCACAGATTGACAGCCTGGACGTTTACGAGCTGGACCGTGAGCGTGGAGACTTCCGGGTCGTCGCTGCCGTGACTGAAATCTGACAGAAGGGAGTGACGCGCATGGCGACAGACTATAATTTCGTGGAGACCGACAGCGCAAAGCTCTACACTGCTATTGTGGGGAACCTGATGGACTACTGCGACGAGCCTCTGTACCCCGGCGACGAGCGCCGGATCTTCGGCGAGGCCCTGGTTGCTGTCCTGGTATCCCTATACAACGAGTTCAACGACAAAATGAAGCAGCGGACGTTGCAGAACGCCCGTGGCTACGTCTTGGATGCTATCGGGGACATGTTCTACCGAGTGGAACGTGCCGCCCCTGCGCAGGCCCATGCGACATTCCGGTTTGCCGTGGATGCTGCCTTGCAGGAAAATGTTATCATCCCGGCTGGTACCAGGATCACGACCGACGGCAGCGTCTACTTTGCCACGCAGGAAACTGCCGTCTTGCAGGCCGGGGAAACCTACGTCGATCTTCTGGGCGTCTGCACGGAGGGCGGCAGTAATTACAACGGCTTTACTCCCGGAACCATCGGGACGCTGGTTGACCTGATCCCCTATATTGCATCGGCCAAAAACACCACGATTTCGACTGGTGGAGATGATGGGGAGCCGTACACCGAGGAGGGCGACAACAGATTCCGGGAGCGTATCAGCCTGTCCTATGCCAAGCTGTCCACGGCGGGGCCGGAGAGTGCTTACAGGTATTTTGCGCTGTCTGCTGATCCTGACATTATCGACGTGTCCATTGACGTGCCCAGCGCCAACGTCGTGGACATTTATGCCTTGATGAAGGGCGGCGAGTTGCCCGACGAGGAAACCCTGGAAAAGATCGAGGCGGCTGTCTCCCAGGACGACGTGCGGCCTATGACTGACACCGTAACGGCAAAGGTCCCTGAGACTGTCGATTACACGGTGAACATCAAGTATTACGTCACCAAGGACAACGAGGCGTCTACCATCCAGCTTATTGAAGCTGACGGCGGGGCAATCGACCAGTACAACGAATGGCAGCAGTCCGCCCTTGACCGGGACGTAAACCCCGACAAGCTGCGGGAACTGATTCTCACATCCCTGGCCGAGTACAAGCTGACCGGCGCTTTCCGCATGGACATTACCGGCCCAGTCTATACCGCTGTCGGCAAGAACGAGGTTGCGAAGCTGTCTGGGAGCGTGACCGTTACCCACGCCATCATCGTAGGGTGAGGGGGGCTGAACTGTGAAACTTTCGGATCTCGATTTCAGGAAGCTGCTGCCTCAGTTCATGCGGGAAGACAGTGCCGTCATTGGCCTCTCGAACGGCCTTGACAGCATTGTTCCGAGTCTTGCCGAATCCATGAAGGTGCTGACCACCTGGGACCATATCGACGAGCTGGCCGAGACTGAGCTTGACGAGCTGGCCGTAGAGCTTAACGTCCTGTGGTATGACATGGGCGCTACGCTGGACACCAAGCGCGACCTGATCAAAAACTCCATGGATGTTTACAGGCACTTGGGGACCAAGTGGGCCGTGGAGTCCGTCATCCATTCCTATTTTGGCGAGGGCTACATTGCCGAGTGGTTTGACTATGACGGGGAGCCTGGGCATTTCCGGGTGTATTCGACCAACCCCAGCCTCACCAACGAGAAGCTGCTGGAGTTCCTGAACCTGCTGGAGAAAGTCAAACGTGCGTCGTCCATCCTGGACGGCGTTTTTATTTCCCTCACCGGGCAGATGAATCTCTATACAGGCGTAGCGATTCACGAGTCCGGCAAGGACGTTTATGCCATCGGCGCAAAGCCGTTGGCCTGAAAGGAGCGTGAAACATGGGAAGTTTTGCGAACAACGTCATCACTGACGCTGGCCGCATCCTGCACGCGGACTGTCTGGCCGGGGCGGTTTTCACGCCGACCAGAATTGTGATCGGCAGCGGGTCCCTGCCCAGCGGCACGGCACCGGCGAGTTTGACCGCAGTCATAACGCCAGTGAAAAGCCTGACCATCAACAAGGCCCAGAGAACGCCCGACGGCAAGTGCATTTTCGGCGGTGTGTACTCCAACAAGGACGTCACCAAAGATTTCTATTTCCGCGAGTTGGCCCTGTATGCCAAAGGTGTCTATCTCAACGAGGACGGCTCAGTAAAGAGCGAGACGGCTGAGACTCTGTACTCCTACGGCAACGCTGGCAGCACGGCTGACCTCATGCGGGCGTACTCCACAGAGCACGTTGTGGAGCGCCAAATGGATCTTGTTTGCTGGGTGGGCAACACGGCGCAGGTCAACCTCACCATTGCCAGTGACGTGTATGTCACCAGGGAGCAAATCGCAGACCTGGGGGGCGGCCTGGTTGTCATCCCAATCGGCGAGGACATTCCTGTTGCCGAAAGAAAAGCCGGATTCCTGTACTTCAAGGAGAAAAACAGCGTCACTCTCCAGGTAACACAAGAAATCGGCTTGAAATTTGAATGAAGGGAGGGGCCAGGATGGCTGATACTAGACCAATTACAAGACTCACGATCAAGGACAAGGAGACCGGAACCGAAACCGAGACTGACGTCCAAACCTGTGCCAGAGGTGTAACGTGCGACGAGGGCAAGACCGCCCAGGACCACATCTCTGATTTCGTGGCACATAAAAAGGACGTAAATCGTCACGTCCTGGTGCAGGTCAGCGGAGACGAACCGGCAACCGGTCCTGCTCTGTGGATCGACGAAAATAACCTGCTGCACTACAAGGATAAGAGCGGGAGCAAGGACGACCTGTACCCCGTGACGAAAGCCGCCCTCGTGGAGGGCCTGAGCGCACTGCTTGCTGGGGTAAAGCAAGGGGCATCCACCGACCTGAGTTCGCATATCAGCGACAAAAACAACCCCCATGGAGTGACAGCCGAACAGGCAGGCGCAGACCCGAAAGGCGCGGCGGCTGCTGTGCAGAGCAACCTTGATACCCACACGGGGAACAAGAATAACCCGCACAACGTCACCCGTGACCAGATCGGCGCGGCGGCTGCTGAACACACGCACAGCGCCAGCGACATCAACAGCGGTATTCTCCCCGTTGCCCGTGGCGGCACTGGGGCAGGCACGGAACAGGCAGCACGGACAAATCTCGATGTAGCAAAGCCCGTTCGGGAGACAGTGAGTTTCCCGACCAGTGGCTGGTCTCTGGCCTCTGGTGCTTACAAGCAAGTAGTGAACTGTTCAGTTGCCAAGGCAACGATGAAATACGCAAACATTGGTCCGCAGTTTTCGACCGACGTTTCCGCGCGAAAACTTGAGCAGGAGGCTTATGCTCAGATTGCTTATGTAGACACGGGGGACGGAAAGCTCACCGCGACTTGTTGGGGTGATACCCAACCTGGCGTGAACCTGACATTGATTTTTGAGGGAGGGGTGGAGTAGTGCAGCTAACCACAAACAACAAAACCTATGCGGGTATCACGTTTCGCCTGACGGCGGACGGCTGTGTCATTACAGCACAGGAAGCTATCACGCCGGGCGACACACTGATTATCACGGCGGATGATGGAGCGGAGCTTTGTCGGTACACGGTATCAGACTGGTTGCGGTGTGAAATTGACGAGGAGAAGCTGACGCTTTCCGACAGCCCGAAGCCTGAGCCTGTGCCGCCAGATCTTGACGCGCTGAGAGGCATAAAGCAGGCGGAAAACAAGGCAGCGCTTGCAGACTGGCTTGCCACCCACCCGTTGATATGGAAGGACGGCCAGACCTATGGCGTGACGCAGGAGGACCAGGACGAACTATCGCTAAACCTGATGCAGTATCAGCTCGCCGTACAGACTGGACAAGCAGCGCAGCTCGAATGGCACGCGCAAAAGCAGGCGTGCAGGACCTTTACGTCTGAGGAATATGCAGCGCTGTCGCTTGCAATCGCCGCGTATGTCTATCCGTACCGGCGGTATCAGGAGCAAATCAAGGCCGCGATTTATGCAGCGGAAAGCGAGGATGAAATCCATGCGGTGCAGATTGATTACAGCTCGGTTAGTTAGTGAGGTGTTGACATGAGATGCGTAATGAAGCAAAGCGGGGCTTCGACGAAAGGATTGATACGTTTTATCCCGAAGAGCACTTACTACCCGTCAGGTACTTCTATATCTGTATCTTATGATGAAGGTGACTATGCCGAAGTTACCGATTATGACGGTGCTGTTCAATATATCAGGACACCAAAAGGAACCAGTTGGTCCGTTGCTCAAATAATGGTAAGCCGCAATAATAGTCCTGTTTGGTGTTTTATTTCAAACACTGACGCAGGCGCTTGGACATATAACTACCGTACCGAAAATTTAGATTATTTTGTCCAACAAATCAGATTCGGGACTATGGAAATATTGTAAGGCCGCCTGGCTGACCAAGGTCAGAAATCGAAAGGGGTTTTTTCTATGTGTCGGCGTCATAACATTGCCCTGCATTGTGTGTTCGGCCTGCTGGCTGGCTGCATCTATCTGCTAATCGAGATAGCCTGGCGCGGGCACACTCACTGGACGATGCTGCCTCTGGCAGCGGTGATCTTCGTCTGCGCTGGGCTGCTGGATGAACGGCCCAAGCCGCCGCCCCTGTGGTTGCAGGTGGTAATCGGTACCACCATCGCTACAGCGCTAGAGCTGGCCGCTGGGCTGATCCTCAACGTGTGGTTGGGGCTTGGCGTTTGGGATTATTCCAATCTGCCCGGTAACATCCTGGGGCAGATTTGCCCGCAATACTGCCTAGCTTGGGCTGTCCTTATGGTCGTGTCCATCAAATTGGAAAACATCATGCACAAGATAGCTGACCAGCTGCTGGCCGAGAAGAAATAAAAAGGCCGCCTGAGTATGAACCGCTCCCTGTCAAGTAGACAGACGAAAAAACAAAATGTTTTCTCCAGGATTTCAGAGATGAGATCCTGGTTTTTTTATGCAACTTCCAACAAACTGCGGTAATCCATTGGTGCAAGGCAATTTAGACGATGCTGACGCCGTTGGTAGTTGTAGTAATGAATGAATTGTCCTACCGCATCCACAAGCTCTTCATAGGTTTCAAAATGGTTGAGATAATACATTTCACACTTCAGGATGCCCCAGAAGCCCTCCATCGGGCCATTGTCAATACATCTGCCAACACGGGACATACTTTGCCGCATTCCCTGTTTTTCCAGCATATCCTTGAACTGCCTGTTCGTGTACTGGAATCCCCGGTCACTGTGAAATAATGGGTGTGCATCCGGGTACTTCTGGATTGCCAAATCAAAGGTCTCAAATACGAGCTGGTTGTTGTTGTGCCTGCCAATTGCAAAGGAAACGATATCTCTACCCTTCAAGTCCAGAATGGCACTGAGATAGGCTTTCCCACCCTCAGAGCCATATTTCATTTCTGTAACATCGGTGCACCATTTCTCGTTTACGGTGTTGGCTGTGAATTCTCTGTTCAGAATATTTTCGACAGTTACTTCCGGCTTAGACCGCTGGTATGCCGGACGTTTTCTGCGGATGACAGCAAGAAGGCCGACAATATGTACCAATCGATAGAACCGTTTCAGGTTGTACTGTTTTTCATGGGTAGCGTTGTACTCGTCCGCAATTCGGCGGTAGCCATAGGTTCCGTTGTGTTCGGCGTAGATCAAGCCAATATCGTGCAGCAAAGCCTCGTTCTCAAGCTCGCTGCTGCTCTTGGATCGGTGTGTCCATTTATAGTAACTGGAACGATTCAGGTTCAGAATGTCACAAGTCTCGGTGATTGCATACGCCTCTTCGTGCATTTTCTGAACACAAATGTAGAGATATTCCTGTCTTACTACGCTCAGCGCCACCTCCTTTCGAGTTCCTCGAGTTTTTTTAGCACTGCATTCTCCGTTTCCAATCTTCTGTTTCGGGCTTCCAGCATCCGGTTCTCGGCGCGCAGTTTCTCCACTTCTGTCATCTCAGATTCGGCCTTACGTTTACCACGCTTGTCTACCAGACCTTCCGCACCTTTCTCGTTGTATTTCCTGACCCATGAATAGATTTGCTGGTAACTCACTCCGTACTTCTCGATCGTGGCAGGGTAGTCATTTCCGTGCTCGATGCAGTAGCTGACAATTTCAATCCGTTCTTCGTATGTCGTAGTCCGTCCTTTGGTCATATAGATATCACTCCCTCGGCCGCTGCTGGGCCGTAATTCCTTATGACCATTATACATCTTAATCCAGTTTTGCAACTGTGTTCTTGATGAAATTCCGTACTTTTTACAGATTGCTGCGTAACTCCCTTCTCCGTTAAGATAGGCTTGTACAGCAGATTCCTTTAACTCTGATGAATATTTTCTATTTCCTGTATTCTTAAATCCTTCTGCGCCAAATGTTTCATATCTTCTTATCCAGTCCTGAAACGTTCGATGATGTACTCCCTGCTTTTTTGCTTCTGCGTTCTGGCTCGTTTCTCCTCTCTTGTATCGTTCTACGGCTTTAATGATTTTGTCTATATTTTCTTTAGGCATAATAATACTCCCCATAGTGTAGTCTCGAATTTTTGTTATTTCGAGTGTCTACTCTATGGGGAGCATATCAGTAAAGGCGGCTATTTCCGCATCCTTTTTGTTGTGAAAGGGGGATTGAACATGAACTTGCACAAGTTACTCCTGACAAAGAACGAGTGCTATATCAGGGGGGTGCCTATCACTCCCGTTGGCGTGATGGTACACAGCACCGGGGCCAACAACCCCAACCTCAGACGCTACATCCAGCCGGACGACGGCCTGCTGGGGACCAACAACGCCGGGAACCATTTCAACCAGCCGCGCCCTGGTGGCCGTAAGGTTTGCGTCCATGCCATCATCGGCAAGCTGGCTGACGGTTCTATTGCCACATACCAGACGCTTCCCTGGGCTATGCGAGGCTGGCACAGCGGCACTGGACCAAAGGGCAGCGCCAACAACATGGGTTACATCGGGTTTGAAATCTGCGAGGACGGTCTAACCGACCCCGTGTATTTCCGCAAGGTTTACCGGGAGGCTGTCGAGCTGACCGCCTACCTCTGCAAGCTGTACAAGCTGGACCCGAAGAAGGACGGCGTTATCATCTGCCACAGTGAGGGGAATAAGCGAGGCATCGCCTCCAACCATGTCGACGTAATGCACTGGTTCCCGAAGCACGGAAAGAGCATGGATACCTTCCGGGCGGACGTGGTGAAAGAAATGAGCAACAGCACCGACGACAGAGAGAAAGAAGAGGGTGACGACATGGACATCAAGAAGTTTGTCGAACAGCTGACACCTGAAATGTGTTACAGCATCATGGCCGAAGCCATGGCCTATGCAGCCAAGCAAGCAGAACCCGAATGGAGCCAGAAGGAAGGACACTGGGCCGAGGCCACTAAAAAGGGCCTTATGAACGGTTCCGCGCCTGAGGGCTACGTCAAACGGGACGAACTGGCCGCTGTTCTGGGCCGTGGGGGGCTGCTGTGAGTGGCTGGCTGGCTGAATACTGCGACAAGCTGATCGGCGGCATCCTGGCGCTCTTGGCGTCCTCTGTTGTGGTGCAGGTATCTCCGATCAAGCTCAACCCCTGGACGTGGCTGGCAAAGAAGATCGGGACGGCCATCAATGGCGAGGTCCTGGAGAAGGTAGATCATATCTCCGTGGAGCTGGCCGCGCACGTCAAGCACGACGACGAGCGCAATGCCAAACGCGCACGAGTGAGAATCCTGCGCTTTGCGGACGAGATACTCCAGGGGGAACGCCACTCGAAAGAGCACTTCGACGAGATCCTGGAGGACATCACGGAGTACAACCGCTATTGTGCGCGGCATCCTGAGTTCCCGAACGATAAGGCGACTCTCTCCATCGCCCACATCGAGCGCACCTACCGCACGAGGATGGAGAAAAACGACTTCTTGTAGGAAGGGAGGGAAAATCCATGAACCTGACAAATAAATCGTGGTGGAGGGCCGCAGCTATCCGCGCGACCAAAACCGTAGCGCAGACAGCTATCGGCTGTATCGGTGCAGCTGCCGCCCTGGGAGACGTCAACTGGCCTATGGTGGTTTCGGCTGCCGTCCTGTCCGGCATCGTATCCGTGCTGACCAGCGTAGCCGGTCTGCCGGAGGTCGAGAGTAACAACTAGGTATAAAAAACCCCCGGCGGCGTATGGATACCGTCGGGGGCTGCCTTTAGTTTTTTCGGGGGAGAAAAAACTGAGGTACCCGGTTAGTGTAACATGGCACTAACTGGGAAAGCTGTCGAAAACACACGGAAAACACACGGAAAACACACGGAAAACACACGAAAGGGGGTGGACGCATGGCAAACGCCGAGACCACAATCATGACCGGGGCGCTGGAGGACGACAAGGGCCGGAGACTGCTGCCGGAAACCACAGCCGCGCAGGTAATCCATACCGACGGCGAATCCAGCGAGACTAAATTCAAGCGGCAGAAAGCCAGCGCGAATATGTCCGCGACTCTCGCCGCCTCTGCCACCAAGACGGTGGTGGACCTGTCGGCCTACATAACGAACCGGTCAAAGACGTCCTATCGGCTGGAAATCCTGGCATCCACGGCAGACGGCGAGTCTCCGGTTGCTACCGTTATCGCGGAGCTTATCGGTGACTATGCCGTATTCTACCGGCAGGGCGTCTCCGTTGCGAAGGAAATCACGATCACGTATCGCCTTGTATCAATGCCCCTGGCTTGATGGGGCAGCAGCAAGGCCCGCATGAAAGGTTAAGAGGTTTGTACTATGAGCACTACGAATTTCTCCCCTGAGATCGACGACAACACCTTGTATCACAAGGGCGACATTGAGGCAAGCACCGCCCAGCTGATCGACGACGCACTGGCAGCCGCAAACGCGGCGCTGCCGAAAGCAGCTCAACTCGCTGTCTCAGACATGGACGAGCTTCGGACCACGGGCTTTTTCCATGGCTACGGGACGCTCAACGCCCCTGAATCCGGCTTCATGTATTTCCTGGTCATTGCCTACCCGGACGGCTACAACTACTGGGTGAAGCAGCTGGCGTTCAGTTTCACGGACAGCAAGACCTATATCCGCACCATGGCAAACGGCATCTGGAGTACCTGGGAGCCGATTCAGACCGGCACCAGGCTGGAGGATAAGGTCGGGGACCTGGCAGGGCTGGGCACCGTGGACAAGACCAACGCAGTGGCCGCCATCAACGAGCTGGTGGCTGCCCTCGATGTAGTACGCAACGAGGTTGCTATTGCTGGAGCGCTGGCCGCTGCTGCTGCACCCGCCAACCACAACCACGACGGCGTGTATGCTCCCGCCACGCACTCCCACCCCCAGTATTTGACCTCTGTTCCCCAGTACAACAGCAACACCGGCGAGAACACCTACGTCTGCGGCCCGAACCGGACCCACAAGACGCTCCAGGCGTTGGTCGATAGCCTGCCGAAGTTCAGCATCGGCCCCCGCCGCCTCCAGGTGGATGCTGGGGACTACGCCGAGAAGGTGGTGCTGCGCGGCTTCCATGGTGGCCCTATCACCATCGAAACCAGCGGCGCATATAGCGGGCGGGCGAATTTCCTGGGAATCCTGATGGAGGATTGCACAGCCACCATCAACGTGTCCAACGTAAACGTCGGACCTGCTGGCGGGCAGAATCCTTCCCATGGTATCTATCCCACCCGTTGCGGGGTGATCCGCGTCGAGAATTGCAATATCCAGACCGTGGCATTTGGCGCGTATCTGGTACGCACTGACAAGTTGGTCATGCGTAATGTTACTGTCAGCCACATCGGCGGAAACCTGACCGCTGCTGTTGGTATGAACGAGTCTGAGGGAACCTTCGTCGCCCTGGACGGCCTGACCGTCAACGGCGGCTATGGTGCTACCGCAATCCAGGCGCAGAACGCCGTTGTTGTGGGCAAGCGGCCCACCATGAACAGCGTAGACGTGGAGATCAACTCCAACGCTGGCGGCGTCTATTACAACGTCATCTAACCGAATACCACCGAACGAAGAGAGGGCTGCCCCATGCGGGTGGCCCTCTTTTTTTGTGCCCTTCTTTCCAATATATGCACTTTTAACAATGCCAACATTAGGAATTTGTGCATTTAGTCGATTTGTTCTTTTTGGTGTAAAAACTATTGCATATTCTGTTCTGTCGTTGTATTATAGCACCATAAGGAACAAACAAGATACAAAAAAGAACAATCAGGAGGAAACAGAAATGAGACTTTACATTGAAGGACGCCGCAATGGCTACAGCCCAGATCAATGCGGGCACACGATGACTGTCCAGGAATTGATCGAATACCTTGAACAGTTCGACGAAGACACCGAAATCTTCTTAAAGAGCGACGGCGGATACACCTATGGCAACATCGATGAAACCAGCTTTGAGGAAAGCGACGAAGAAGACGCAGAGTGACAGCCCTTCGGGGCTGGTAATGCGGGACCCGAAAGGGTGCGGTCACAACCCCGCGAGAAGGAGGAAATACCATGAAGACTTTTGAGGTTGGAAAGACCTATACCATGCGAAGCATCGGCGACCACGATTGTGTCTGGACCTATACCGTGGTCAAGCGCACCGCCAAGACCATCACTATCAGCGCCGGCCAGGAAACCAAGACCTGCCGCGTGAACGCCAAGACTTCCGAGATCCGCAATGCCGAGAGCATCTATCCCCTGGGCCGCTACTCCATGAGCCCCGTCCTCTCTGCGGACGCCGAGGATGCCCCCGAAGAGGCTACCATTGAGAAAGCTGCCACTGTCCCCATGAAATTCAAGAAGCAACCCAATGTTGCCTTTTTCTCCAGATACGTCCGCGAGGATGGGAAGATCACGATCACGAGCGTTGACCGCCAAATCAATGGTACATGGAAGAACGTCTTCGAGGTTACAGGCGAAAACGGCGCAGTTATTGACGTGCTTCCCCGCCTGAAAGACGCAAAAGCAAAATACGAAACTGAGCAGGGGTCCGAGGCCCCCATCGAGGCTGAAGAGGTGCAGGAAGCGCCCAAGGCTGCCGCAGAAGAAGCCCCCGACTTCAAGCTGAACCCCATGTGCGAGAAATGCGCCAACTATCCCACCGACTGCGCCGGAACCCACGAACAAGTCTGGACCGGCTGTGTCCACCGCGAGACTGCCCCTGACGAGAACAGAACCTTTGCCCCGAAGAAGTTGCGGACCATGACCGACTCCAGGTTCTCTTTGACGAGAAACCCGACGAGGCCACCCGCGCCAAGCTGAAACAGAACGGCTTTCGCTGGTCCCCCACGAACAGCGCATGGCAGCGCAAGCTCACCCCCAACGCGGAAATCGCAGCCCGCAGAGTTTTCGAGAAGTAATCACCGGACATAGCCTGACCTACCGGGCATACGGGGAGAAAGGAACCATTATGAACGCAGTACAGAGAATCAAGGCGCGGCACAACGAGGCCGCGCAAGCCGAGATGGACGCCCTGCTGGATGCCCTGCGCCCCGCCATGAAGCGGAACGTGCAGCGCCGCCGAGAGGAAGAGGCCCGCAAGGCCGAAGCTGCCCTGCGTAAGCGGGCAGAGGAAGAGTCCCGCAAAGCCCTGCTGAACATGGCCCTGTACCGGGCCGGTATCCCGTTCCAGGTGATGTGATGGGCGCTGTTTATCGCCTCTGCCGCCGCTGCGGGGAGCGGTGGAACGTGAGCTGCATCTACCCCGGAGAAAAGACTTATATCTGCCCCGTCTGCGCCTATAAAGCCAGGCGGGCAGGGAGGAAGGAGCGAACAGCATGAAGATCCCCGAACCAATGAATATCTGGCAAAGCTACGGAGATTACATTACTCTGCCCGCGATGTACGAGGCGCTGGCCGAAGAGTGTTCCGAGTTAGCCAAAGCCGCTCAGAAAATGGCGCGAGTCATCAGAAAAGAGAACCCCACGCCTGTTACCGGAGAGGAAGCCGAAGAGATGGTCCGCGAAGAGTTCACAGATGTTGTCAACTGTGCAATCGGGCTTGGCCTGGAGTTAGACGGCGTTTCATCCATCGAAAAGTTCTATCGGATGCAGAAGCGCTGCATAGAGGGCTGCGAGAATGAGCGTTAGAGTCAACGGCGTCCGAATCCAGACGGAGGGGCACAGGCCGTGGCTGAACGCACCCGCTACACCGGAGGCCCCAGAACTCAGGAGCTTATACCTTCACCACAAGGACAGGCCGGAAGTGGTGGCTGCCTGCCTAAACTGCCAAGCGGAAACCTGCAAGACCGGCCACTGCGCCAAGCTGCAACGCATGGGAGTCGGCAAGACCTCCAGAGGCACCAGGGAGATGGTCAAAATCCCGATGCCGAAGGGATTCAAGAGGGCGTTCAAGGGGAACACACTGCAAGCCCTGGCGAAGCGCTACGGGGTTAGCGTAAATACTGTGATCCGCTGGAGGGACGAAGCTGGCCTGACCTCAGTACAAGGGCCAAAGAAGGGGGTGAAGTGATGCCCAAGCAAAGCACTCCCACGCCCGACAAGCGGACGCAGGGCCGCCCATACTACGTTGGCATTGCCCTGGATGCGGAAGAGTTCGAGTTCATCCTGAACATCACAGCAAAGTTGGGAATGAACCGAGCGCAATACATACGCTATCTTCTCCATCGCGAGAAGGAAAACGAATTACTTAACGAAGTCGGCCTTGGCTATTTCGTGTGATCTATCAGGAGGTACCCCAATGAAAGAGAAAAAGAACCCACCCCAGAAGAAAGCTGCCCATGCCACCGTCAAGGTGAGCAAGAAGAACCCCACCACCAACTATCCCCGTGACAGCCATAGAGCGTTCTGCAATCGCTGTTTTTATGGCAACAACCGCCGCTGCCCTATTACCGGGCGCAACAGCACCAAGCGGTGTAGACTGTGAGGGCGGCATGGAGTTCAAACGAATCAGCAAGCGCGATTATTACCTGTTCATAGCCCGCGCTGTTGCCCGCCGTAGCACCTGCATCCGTCGCCACTATGGCGCTGTGATTGTCAAGGACGACAGGATCATTGCTACCGGCTACAACGGTGCGGCCAGAGGCGAACCGAACTGCTGTGATGTAGGGGAGTGCTGGAGAGCTGCCCACAACATCCCCCATGGGGAACAGTACGAGAAGTGCGTGGCAGTCCACGCCGAGGACAATGCCATTTCCCAGGCTGGCCGGGAGGCCCTGGGCGCGACCCTCTACCTGTGGGGAGAAGATGCCCAAGGAAACGAGATCCACGCCGCCCCCTGCATGATGTGTGCCCGGAAGATCAAGAACGCCGGGATTGTGGAGGTCGTAAGCTATGGACATTAGAAAGCTGTCCGAGCCTGAACTGAAAGCGCTGGCCCTGCGCAAGAACGCGCAGGGCTGCGCCACAGCTGCCGCGCTCAAGGCCCAGGCTATTCTCTACGAGCGCCTGCACTGGCCCAGCTATAACGAGCTGCTGTCCAGGGGGATGGATCGCGATGGGAACCACTACACTAAAAAGGGAGGATCGGAAAATGGTTGAAAAATCTATCACTTGCGCCCAGCTCAGCGAGTTGGAAGATGCAGCAATCGTCGGTGGGGTCGATGGCTATCACAGACTGCTGGAGGACTACACTGGGATCAAGGCCGTTAGACATGATGTGTATCTGTATTACGATGCCGAGGGTAGATATGTCGGAGACAGCGACAATACCCTGTTGGCCTGGATGCTAAAGAGGGCTGGCGTGGAGATTAAGGGGGGCAAGGAATGAAAGACCTGACCTACCTGGAGAAGTACCGGGACACGCAAACCGAGCGTGATTACTACCACCGCCGGGGCGATTCCGGCAATGGTGCTTTCAAAGTGTACATCAACGGAAGATCGTTCTTCTGTATCGCCAGTAACGGCGGAGGATGGGAGCACGTCAGCGTGAGTCCCTGCAACCGCAAACGAGCCACGCCGCCCACCTGGGCTGAAATGTGCGAGATCAAGCGCATGTTCTTCGAGGACGAGGAAGCTGTTGTTCAGTTCCATCCGCCCCGCAGCGAGTATGTGAACATCCATCCGTACTGCTTGCACCTCTGGCGGCCAACATCTCAGGATATGCCCAGGCCGCCGAAGAAGTTTGTTTGATAGGGGGGATAATATGGCTGACTACATTGATCGGGAAGCCCTGCTGAAAGACGTAGCCAGAATCGGGGGATACCCGTGGCGCGAGTGGGAAACAGCGGAAGTGTTTGCTCTTGTGGCCAAACAGCCTGCCGTTGGTGTGGCCCCTGTTCGGTACGGTAAGTGGATAAGAGTCGGAAGCGGGACAGCGTGCAGCGAATGCATGACGGGCCTGAAAAGAACCACCGCCCTCAACGACGAGTGGGTGGATTTATCGGAAATGCCATACTGCCCAAAATGCGGCGCGAAAATGGAGGCAAATCATAGCTGACACCATCAAATTCCCGACTAGCTACATGTCTACGGAAATGGCCGTATTCATCGTAAAGCACAGGCTGTCGTACTACGAAGGTGAAAAGTTCACCTTCGCGGACATGACCAATGCGATAGAGCGCGTTGCAACGTCCGACGAAGCGTGTTCGAGGCTGTCTAACGTGGATTTTCAACGTGCATTGTGCTGGCTGTTTGACCACTATGATTTCACCTAACCGCCTCGATTCTGACGCGGTTAAAGAGGGCGATTTCGACCGGTTTAGAAAGGGGGAAACGATGAATAACCACGAAGACCTGCTGAGCATGGACTCTTTGAATCTAGCATTATTCCTTGCGGCCTGCGGCGGCTGTCCGCCTCAGAAGACGGTTTGCATTGAGGTTGTGTGTGACTGCGAATACTGTTGGCAAAAGTGGCTGGAAGCGCCACACCTGGAGGTAATGGAAGATGGAAATCCACTCCAACTTTACTGATCTCAAGCCCTGCCCCTTATGCGGGGGCGGGGCCGAGCTGCACGACTCGCAGCGCAATCCTAGAGTCCCCATGTGGTGGGTACGATGCAAACTGTGTGGCGCGACCTCTGCGACGCACAGCACCAAAGAAAAGGCCGTCGCGGCCTGGAACGGGAGGACGTATGACAAGAGCTGAACAATGGCGGCCAATCCCTGGATACGGGGGCTGGTACGAGTTATCTAGGCACGGTGAAATCCGTTCCTGGTGTGTTACTGGCCCTAAAAAAAAGCGCCGGGACGAGCCTCTGATCCTGCGGCCATTTATGGCCCTGCACAAACGGACGCCAGAGCTGCAAATCACGCTCATGCGCAAGACGTATAGCGTGAAAATCTTAATGCGAGACATTTGGATGGCCGGACCGAAGGCGGGTATGCGAGTAACTTTCATTGATGGGGACCGCGCAAACTGCGCTTTACACAATCTGCGATATAGCCCCGTCGAAGAGGTCCGCACGAACCCACAGAACAGATGCCCCATTGCGAAATGCAAGCCGTGGGGAACTGTGATCGCCTATTACCGCAGCATGGCCGAAGCTGCCGAGAAAAACCACATCTCCCGCAGTGGGATGCAGAAACGAATAAACAACGAAACCCTGGCCGATGGTGTAATTTTCCGCCGGGCCAGTGAATTGGAGGGTTAAGTATGAAAAATCGTGTACATAAGATGCTGGAAGCCCTGAACGCTTGCTCTGGCCGTTCCTGTGGCCTCTGCCCCTACACCAGCCCCCGAACAACTGCCTGCGAAAGGATGCTCAAGGATGACGCGGCTGACCTAATCTCAGACCTGTGGGGCATCATCTCCCAGCCCGTGCAGAACGCGCAGCAGGCGTCGCAGCTTGAAACTAGGGCCTCTATCCTGGAAGGTGCCCGCAAGTGCGTCTGCGGCGAGCGAGAGGGACAGTACGGGACCCCAGAGGACAGCTTTTCTGCCATTGCTAGGCTATGGTCGGCCTACTGCCAGGATAGGGATTTTTCCGGCGACGACGTGGCCTGCATGATGGCCCTGCTGAAAATCGCCCGAATCATCTACAACCCTGAGCACATGGACTCGTGGGTCGATGGCTGCGGCTATCTGGCCTGCGGTGCCGAGATCGCAGCGCGGCGGGCCAGCAAAAAGCTGGAGGGCGTGTGAATGAACAAGTTTATGAGCAGAAAGGCAATATTTATCGGGGTGACGCTTTTCATCGACATCTTGTGGCTCTGTGGGATTGCGTCGCTTCAAACAGCGGGCATTGCATCCTTTTATGGATTGATCTACAACCTCATGGAGGAACGAGATGACTAAAAAGCGATATATCAAGCTGCTCATGGCCCAGGGCCATAGTAGGAACTACGCGAACGAGTGTGCGCAGGAGGTGGCCGATGCAGGCGGCAGATGCAGCTATGAGGAAGCCTACACCCTTGCCTATGCCCTGGATCGCACGAACTGGATTTCTGCCGCACACCAGCTGGGCGAGGTGATTGAAAGCATCACGGCCAGTATGATTAAGGTCGTAAATGCGGTAGCGGCTGGAATCGCAGCGTTTGGCAAATCATTCCGGGATGCCTACGAAAATGGATAAATACTGACGAATTGAAAGAGCCACCTCAATGGTGGCTCTTTTTTTGTGTCCAGATAAACAAATTTATACCTCTGTCCATTTCGGATATACTTTTGTTGGGAATTTTGGTATAGTCTGTAAAAACAAGTTCCTACGCTGTACCTTCCGTCAAACGCAGACTGGAGAACATTATGAAAGACGATCGGCAGGAACCAATTAACATCTATATCAACATCATTGTTGGAGATGTTACAAACTCGTCCGTTGTCCAGGGAGGCATGGAAAATGTGGCTTCTCTGCTACGCCGAGAACAGCTCCCAGACGACATCATCAAGTACCTGGTCGAGCATATCCAGGACACGTCTTAATCTCTATCCTGCTGGTTATCCTAAAGAATCCCCATCAGGATGCAAATCGGAAAAACGCCGAAAACCAATCATTGTCTGCGGGGACCTGAACGTTGCAGCAAGCGAGATCGACCTAAAGAATCCCAAGGCCAACCACAAAAATGCAGGCTTCACCGACGAAGAGCGGGGGAAGTTTCAGGAGCTTTTGGCCGCTGGCTTTACTGATTCATTCAGATACCTGTACCCCGACAAAGAGGGGGCCTATTCCTGGTGGAGCTACCGTTTCCATGCCAGGGAGAAAAATGCGGGGTGGCGGATAGACTATTTCCTGGTCGATGACTGCGCCAAGGATAAGATCGTAGACGCGAAAATACATAGTGACATTATGGGCAGCGACCATTGCCCGGTTGAGTTGGACATTGACCTATAAGCAAGGCCCCTGGCAGTTGCCGGGGGCCTTTTTCTATTCTTTCAGGTAGACGTCCAGGTGGACTTCTCCACCCTTGTTCCTACCGAAATCAACGCAATCATATTCGATTTTTCTTACGACAGTTTTCAGCAGGTCGTTTTTGGCCTTTGCCGGTACGTCTGGATCTTCAAGCGCACTCAGCGCCTCTGATACTCTCAAGATTTTCTCCCTGTAATCCACTGGTGGTGGGAGGCTCTTTTTGATATTCTCGATGCTGCCCTGCATGGCCTCAATTCGCTCTGATAGAACGCCTTTGCGCTCCATAAATTCCTGTTTCGTATAGATGCCGGACTCCAAAAAGTCGAACAGTTTCTCTCGCTTTTGTTCGAGCTTTTTCAGTTCAACATCCATCGAGCGCAAAATTTCCTCTTGCTGCTTATTCTTTTGGGCTTCCTCGTCGTTGTTCAGCTTAAATTCAAAGTCGCTGATGTAGTCCCGCAGTGCAGCGGCCACAGCAGCCACAACATCATCGTATGGGGCCGATTTTACCTTGCACGTCAGCGATGTTCTGTGAGACATACGGCCTTTAGTTTGTCCGCCGCGATGTGCAAAATCATTGTAGCTGATCCCCTTCCCGCAGTGCTTACACACCATGAGTCTGGCGAATGGGTTTGTTATCGTCGTCTGCGCTTTTAACGGCACCTGTCCGCAAAAAAGCGTTTGTGCCTTGTCGAATATTTCCTGTGATACAATGGCCGGGTGCTTTCCGTCCACAACCATGTAATCCTCTGGTGTGAGCCTGCGCTTTCTCTTGATGGTTCTCCCGTCGCTACCTTTCTCTTTGGAGACCTTTCGCCGGTTCCATCTGATCTTTCCTGTGTACAGCGTATTTTGCAGAATGTCCTTTACTGTGGCTCGGTTCCATTCGCTTTTCCCTGTTTGTGTAGGTATGCCCATCTCGCTCAAACGCCTTGCTATCTGGCCGCAGCTTAGTCCCTCATTGACAAACCAGTCAAACATCATTTTGACGTACTGAGACTGATCATTTAATTTCAGAGTCCGTTCTTTCTTATTTATCCGAATAATGTCATAGCCGTATGGAGGAAGGGAACCCACATAGTTGCCCTCTTTGATAGATTCTATCAAGCCGCGCTGCATCCGACGGCGGATGGTTTTATACTCTCGGCGGCTCATAAACAGGCCGAACTCGAAGTATTCTTCATCAAATTCATTGTTTGGGTCGTAGGTTTTCGTCGGCGTGACAATCAGGGTATTTGACATAGAAAATGCCTCCGCCACTTCGCCCTGATCTTTCGTATTCCCACGCGCCAGACGCTCCACTTCCATGACCAGGACCCCTGCAAACCTTCCGGCGCAAACGTCATCAAGGAGCTGCTGCATCTGCGGGCGGTCTGCAATGGACTCACCGCTGACCATTTCTTCGTAGATTCTAGTGATCTTCAAGCCTTTTTTGTCTGCAAGCTCCAGCAAGGCTGTCCGGTGTCGGGCCAGTGTTTCACCCTCACCTAGGGCCTCAAGGTCAAGGTCCTTGCGCGATTTCCGAAGGTAAATAGCATAGTCGTCAGGCCGTTTCATAGCTGTTGCACCTCTTGGTGTTATTTGTTTTCTCCGCTGTCGAGGGTTGGCCTCTGGGCAATTTCTTCATCTGTAAAACCGGCGTCTTTCAGGTACGCTGTTCTGGAGTCTAAAAACTGCTGCTCTGCCGTCGGAATTACCTTCAAGTTCTTTTGCACTGCCTCAAGGCTGGAATACTTATTGTCGTCCACATAATCGCGTAGGTCGCTTGCTATCATGTAGACGGTGGAGAGATAGTCTGCTGCTGCATCTTGGTATTCTGCCGCCGTTCCGTCAGCTATATCAAATGCCTCAACTTTGGTCAAAAGGCCGCCTACAAAATCTTTTGCCTCCCCGGCGTAGCTGTATACGTCTTGCAGGTTTGTTTCTCCGGTGCCCATCTGCTGGACCTTATCTGCGAGTTTTACCTGGTACTGCTGGGCGGACCAGACCGACCGCGCAATCTCCAGATCCTTCTCTCCGGCAGCGGTCTTGGCTTCTTCCGGCGTCATGTTCTTGGCTGTCTCACTGTCACCCGTTCCGAGTGCGGCCACTAGGGCGATGAAGATCACTACAAGGGCGATGATAACGATACCTAGTGTTTTGAGTGTTTTTTTCGACTTCGACGTTTCTGCGCGGCGGATGACTTCAAAGCTGCCGTCCTCTTTTAACAGAACCTCTGCAGATTTTAATTTTCCGTTGTAGTTGTATCCCATGGAAAATCCATGTGCGCCGGTGTCGTGGATGAAGAGGAGGTCTCCGACTTCCACTTCCGGAAGCATGCGGTCGATCGCGAATTTATCGTTGTTTTCGCACAGGGAACCTGTTACGTCATATTTGTGGTCGCACGGCTGATCTTCTTTTCCCATCACGGTGATGTGGTGGTAAGCGCCGTACATAGCCGGTCTCATCAGGTTGACCGCGCATGCATCACAGCCGATGTACTCTTTGTAGATGTGTTTCTGATGGATTGCGCGCGTAACGAGTCCGCCGTACGGTCCCATCATGAAACGGCCCATCTCCGTGTAAATTGCAACATCGCCCATGCCGGCTGGAACGAGGACTTCATCGTACACTTTATGTACACCCTCGCCAATCACGCGGATGTCATTGCCTTCCTGACCCGGTTTGTACGGGATTCCGACACCGCCGGAAAGATTGATGAATTTGATTTTTACGCCTGTCTCTTTCTGCAGCTTTACAGCCAGCTCAAACAGTGTTTTTGCCAGAACCGGGTAGTAATCGTTGGTTACGGTATTACTTGCAAGGAAGGAATGGATGCCGAACTCTTCTGCCCCTTTTGCCTTCAGAATGCGGAATGCCTCGAAAATCTGCTCGGTTGTCATACCGTATTTGGCATCTCCCGGATTGTCCATAATATCGGTGCTGATTTTAAACAGTCCGCCCGGGTTATAACGGCAGCAGATTTTCTTCGGAATGTAGCCTAATGTTTTCTCAAGAAAATCAATATGGGTAATATCATCAAGGTTAATGATCGCACCAAGCTCTGCAGCCAGTTGATACTCTGCAGCCGGTGTTACGTTGGATGAAAACATGATTTTATCTTTCTCAAATCCCATCGCATCGGAAAGCATCAGCTCCGTGTAAGAAGAGCAGTCGCATCCGCAGTCATATTCACCCAGCATTTTGATCAGTGTCGGGTTTGGGTTCGCTTTTACAGCAAAATACTCACGAAATCCCGGATTCCAGGAAAAAGCTTCCTTTACCGCTTTCGCATTCTCACGAATTCCTTTTTCATCGTAAATGTGAAACGGAGTTGGTACTGCTGCTGCGATTTCTTCCAGTTTTTCTTTTGTTACAAAAGGCTTCTTCGTCATTCTCTTTTGTCTCCTTCTTCTGCTTATTTTGCCTGAATAATGTGAAGCATGTTTGTCATATATCCTTCACCCGTCACCTCGTTAGTAGCAGGGTCTCCGGCCGTAAAAATAACCATATCGCCGCGTTCTACAAGCTCCTCACGGCGCACCATATACATAGCATGGGAAATGATGTTCTCCGTAGAATCTTCCTCGTATCCGGTCACCGGACGAACGCCCCAGTAGAGCTGCATTTTTCTTCTTGCCCATTCATATGGGGTAACGCCGTAAATCGGTACGCTCGGACGAAGGTTGGAAATCAGTCTTGCGGTCTGACCGGACATCGTCGGAGTCACAATGCAGGCTGCTTTGATGTGTTCTACCATAGAAACGGCTGCACTTCCGACTGCTGCGGAAACATTCAGCTTTCCTTCCAGCGCTTTTCCATCGCGGTAATCTTCGAATTTCAGATAGCGCTCTGTCTGCTCGGCAATCTCTCCCATCATGGTAACTGCCTCGATCGGATATTTTCCGGCTGCTGTTTCGCCGGAGAGCATGATCGCATCCGTTCCATCATAAATTGCATTCGCAACATCGGCTACCTCTGCACGGGTCGGACGCGGATTCCGGATCATGGAATCCAGCATCTGGGTTGCTGTGATAACCGGTTTGTATTTATGATTGCATTTTTCAATGATGATTTTCTGTACATGCGGTACCTGGCACGCCGGAATCTCTACACCAAGGTCTCCCCTTGCAACCATCACACCATCTGCCGCATCGATGATGCTGTCGATGTTCTGCACACCCTCCGCATTTTCGATCTTGGCAATGATATCAATATGCTCTCCTCCGTTTGCCACAAGGAACTCACGGATTTCGTTAATTGCCTCTGCATTCCGGATAAAGGAAGCTGCAACAAAATCAATATCCTGTTCAATACCAAAAAGAAGATCTCCTTTGTCTTTCTCCGTCAGGTTCGGAAGATTGATCGAAACGTTTGGTACATTCACGCCCTTTTTTTCTCCGAGCTCGCCGCCGTTTACTACGGTACAGACAATTTCCGGTGCATTTACTTTTTCTACGCGCAGGCCGATCAGACCATCATCGATCAGAATTGTGTCTCCCTCTTTGATATCTTCCGTAAGGCCTGTGTAGCTGACAGAACAGTGATTTTCATCTCCGGTCTCCTGAACGGTTGTCAGGGTGAAGGTCTGTCCGGTTACCAGATTTACTTTTTTTCCATCTTTTAAAACACCGGTACGAATTTCCGGTCCTTTGGTATCCAGAAGGATTGCCACAGGAGTTTTCAGCTCTTTTCGAAGCTCTTTCAGCATATCCATACGCATTTTCTGCTCATCGTGGTCTCCATGAGAAAAATTAAAACGAGCAACATCCATTCCGGTTTCAATCAGTTTTTTCATCAGGTCACGGGAGTTGGTATTTGGTCCCATGGTGCAGACAATTTTCGTTCTTCTCATACTTTCTCTCCTTCTTTATTTTACATGTTCATGCGTAAACAGGTGATCCTGGCAGTATTCATAGTTTCCGTTGCATCGGGAACAGAAACGGAACTCCAGATTCGGATCGTCCTCTTCTGTCCGTCCGCAGACGGCACATTTGTGTCTTGTGACTTTCGCCCGTCCAGCATTGGATTTTCGTTCGAACTGCGCCTTGCGGTGCATCTGTTTCGGCGAGATACGGCTGCGATGCAGTCTGTAAAAGTATAACACAAAATTCAAAAGTGAT
>OHWR01000091.1_pt1 | contig 59427 bp, 48 predicted proteins | sample 1579771 | NCBI WGS metagenome assembly OHWR01 (sample SAMEA3882542, study PRJEB24775) | human gut metagenome | biome: human-associated habitat; feature: intestine environment; material: feces | place: Netherlands | collected 2009/2010 | reverse complement strand
GCCGGAGCTTGAACGAATGCGTGCTCGTGCGTCTTGCTTCGCAAGCCGTTCCCTCACTCTCCTCAGTTAGCTATTACTGCTGCGGCACGGCTATTATAAGCCTGATTATAAAAATTGGTTGAGCCACGCACTTTTACTTCGCTATGGCTCAAGTGATAGGCAAACCCCAATTTTTAAATTCTATTTTTTCAAAGGAGAGACCCATGCTGTTTCTGACAGAGGCAAATGAAAAATATATAGACGAATTGGAACAGTTCAAGAATGAGGTACTAGTCTGCGATAGAGATAATAAAGATCAGTTCGCGGGCTGCATGGGTCTGAGGGACTGCAACAATGTGAAAGAATGGATCGATATATGCAATCTCAGAAAAAGCGAAGAGACATGTGAACAGGCAGGAACGACGGTTCCGTCAACAACCTACTTCGCTATCAGAGAAAGCGACAATAAACTTGTCGGCGTGATCGACTTGCGCCATCACATCGATCATCCGATTCTCGGGACATGGGGCGGTCATTGCAGATACTCCGTAAGACCATCCGAGCGCGGAAAAGGTTACGCAAAGGAGATGCTCGGATTAAATATTCAAAATGCCAAAATAATGGGGATACAAAAACTTCTTGTGGTGTGTGATGAAACAAATACGGCAAGTGAAAAAACGGTACTTGCTAATGGCGGAGTTTTTGAAAAGTACATCGAAACAGGCGGATGCCGGATGAAAAGATACTGGATCAATACGGACTGACAATATTCTGCTTGCCGCACCGATAAACGGCTTACTTCTATACATCCTGCAATAACATAAAACCGACCTATAAATCATAGGTCGGTTTTACTGTTTTATGAACACCTGCTGAATATATGGCTGATTTTATCTTGTCAATACTCTGACCCACTTGAAGCGGTTGACTTTGACTATCGCCACGAAGCATTTGAGTATCTGATCCGCCTTGAGCAGAGCAAAGGTGACCGCGGGCGGGAACTTGAAATAAAATGCCGAGAGCGCGGAGAGCGGGAGCACGATGCACCACATGAAGACAATATCGTTGAAAAAGACGAAATTCGTATCTCCGCCGCCCGAGACTATGCCCGTGAGGCACGGCATTTCATACGCTGTGCCTATCGCCGTGACGCAGAGGATAAGCACAAATATATTTGCAAGCTCCGCCGTCTCAACCGAGGCGTTATAGACCGAGATTATCGGCTTTCGGACTAAAAACAGCACAAATGAAGTCAGCACACCGATAATCAAGAACATCAGCTGCATGGTCTTTGCGCCGCTCTTGACCTTTTTCATGTCTCCCTCGCCGACCGCCATGCCCGTCATGACGCGCGCCGCGTCACCTGTCGCATAGGCAATGACCGAGGTGCACTGGAACAGCGTCTGCGCTATGCTTGACGCCGCGATGCCGGAGGCTCCGAGCCTGCCGAGTATCGCCGCCTGAACGGACATCGCAACGCCCCAGGAGACATTCGAGAGCAGAAGCGGCACGCCCGATTTCATGAAGTCGGCTATATAACTGCGCTCGAGCGCGAAGACATCTTTGATTCTGAGCTTGAGCTTCTTGTCGATGAATCTGCAATAGATTATGCTCGCGATAAACTCGACTGCCCTCGAAGTCAGCGTCGCATATGCAGCGCCCTTCACTCCAAGCTCGGGCGCGCCGAAGTGGCCGTAGATGAGAGTATAGTTGAGACAGATATTTATAAGCAGGGTCGAGAGCGAGATGTAGAAGCCTATTCTTACCGTTTCGACGCTGCGCATGACTCCGAGCAGCGAGTTTGAAATCGAGAACATCAGATATGAAAATACCATTATTTTCAGGTATTCCACGCCAGCCGGAATGATGCTCTGCTCGTTGGTCAGCAATCCCATGACCCCATAGGGCACGAAGCAGACTATCGCGGACATAATCGCGCTGAGCAATAAACTTATCCAGAAGCCGACCGCGAACACGCGCTTTATCGGCTCGGTTTGACGTTTGCCCCAGTACTGCGAGATGATAACGCCCATTCCGGACGCGGTGCCCGTGACGACCATCTGCAGAAGAAACTGCACCTGATTCGCTATCGCAACGCCGCTGAGCGCCGTCTCGCTGTAAGCTCCGAGCATGATATTATCCGCGAGATTGACACCGTAGACGATAAGATTTTGGAGCGCTATCGTCATGGTCATCGTGAAGAAGTCGCGGTAAAATTTCTTGTCGCGTACCAACATTTTCATCCCCCCAAAAGACACATACCGCCGTATTATAGCACTTACCGCACGGTTTGACAACACCCGACGGATATACTATAATCTTGTCGAAACCTATATGGGAGATGTTGAAATGAAAAAGCTCAGAAATATATTCTGCGCGGCTCTTGCGCTGCTGCTCGCAATGTCCTGCGCGGCGTGCTCGAAGAGTGCCGATAACGAGACTACCTCAGGCGCGGAATCGGACACGCAGGTCACTGTTATATCCGCCGACGGCACAACGGCAAAGACCGTTATTTCAAACGACGGCGGCACGATCGCACAAAACGGCGAGACGAAAAATCAACCCGCGGCGGGCGGAGACAATGCTCAGGAGCCGGAAAGCCCGGATGGCGGCTCGGGTCAGCGCGAAACCGTGCGCGTCACGATAACCGAGGGCATGACTCTGACGCAGATATTCAAAAAGCTCGAGGCAAACGGCGTGTGCTCTTTTAACGATTTGATGAAGACCGCCGAGAGCTACGACTACAGCTACTATCCGCTTATAGCCGCAAGACCGTCGAACACAAGGGCGTTCAAGCTCGAAGGATATCTCTTCCCGAACACCTACGACTTCTACAAAAACGAAAAGCCGCAGGATGCGATAGGGCGTTTCCTGCGCATTAGCGAAAAATACATAACCTCTGCCGACAGGGCAAAGGCAAAATCCATGGGCTATTCGATGGATCAGGTGCTGACCGTCGCGTCGATAATCGAAAAAGAGGGCGCGAACCCCAACGAAGTCAGAAAGATAGCCGCCGTTATATACAATCGCCTCAAGGCGGGTATGCAGCTGCAGATGGATTCGGGCATCTACTATATCGAACGCAGCGTCAAACCCTATATCTCCGGCGACGTCAACCGCTACAACAGCCTGTATAATATGTACAAATGCAAGGGTCTGCCCGCAGGTCCGATATGCAACCCCGGCGCGCGGACGATAAATGCGGCACTCGATCCGGCGGATGTATCTTATCTCTATTTTTGCCACGACTCGAGTGCAAAATACTACTATGCCGACACATATGAGGAACATCTCGAAAATCTGAAGAAAGCCGGAATTGCATCATAAGTTGCAAAAATGTCGGATAATTCACAGAAAATTTAAGTTTTGATTCTCCTTCGGGTATAAAAATGGACTTTGGGTGATATAATTGTACTAAAGTACATTTTTGTACTCGGAGGACAGTTTTTATGAAAAGAACACAGCTGAAAGACAGGCAGCTACCCGACTACACACGGGGAGAAGAGATATTCAACATGGTCACGCACATAGTCGGCGGCGGACTGGCGGTAGTCATACTCGTCGCCTGCGTGACGGTCGCGGCGCTCCACGGGAGCATATCGGGAGTCATAACCTCGATAGTCTACGGGCTGTCGATGATAATGCTCTACACCATGTCGAGCGTCTATCACGGCGTGCCGCGCGGCTACGCGAAGAAAGTCCTGCAGGTCATCGACCACTGTACGGTATATTTTCTGATAGTCGGAACATACACGCCGATCGCGGTCTGCGGACTGACTAAAGTCAACAAAGCAGTCGGTTGGACGGTATTCGGAATCGTCTGGGCTCTCGCGGCGGTGGCGATAACGCTAACGGCGATAGACCTCAAAAAATTCCGTGTATTCTCGATGATATGCTACATGGGCATGGGCTGGTGCATAATCTTCGCCGTCGTGCCGACATATCATGCGCTGGGGCTCGGCGGATTCCTCCTGCTCGTCGCAGGCGGTCTGCTCTACACATTCGGCGCGATACTCTACGGGCTCGGGATAAAGCATCGATATATGCACTCGGTTTTCCATATATTCGTCATCCTCGGCAGCCTCGCACACTTCTTCTGCATAGTGCTCTATGTGCTGTGAGGAACAAAAGTAAACATTCGGAATGAGAAAAATCCTACCCGCAACGGGTAGGATTTCTATTTTTTATACTCCGAATATTTTCTTTATCTCGCTCATATGCGGCGCAAAATCGATGTTCTTTATCAGGTGTGCGTCCGCGCCCATATTAAAGCATGACCCCAGCTCTCTGCCGATGTTCCACATTCTGCGGCTGAACTCCGGGTCGCCGTAGATATTGCCGATATTGAGCTCCCATGCGACTTCGTGCTCCTTTGCGAGGGTCATTATATCGCCGAGCTCGTTATCGGTTATCGCTTGGCTGACGAGAGTTTTGTCTTCAAACGCGCGGACATATCCGGCGGTCAGCGGATGGGCTATGCAGTCCGGCTTGCCGCTTTTTATAAGCGAGGTGACATTTTTCAGCGCGTGCTCGGCATATGCGCGCGGCGTGATTTCCGTCGCCTGCTCCCAGAAGTCGAGATGATAGTGGTTGCAGGAATAGAGCCTGTAATCGAGCGCGTTTCTGAGCTTGTCGCCCTCGAGGGTCTTGCCGATACCGTATCCCGAAAGCTCCATTCCGTAGAGCACTCTGCACGGCTCGCCGAGCTTTTGTCCCTGCTCTCTGAGCGTTGCGAGTCTCCGCAGAGCCTCTTCATCGTCGATATCGTCGTTATAATGATCGGTCAGGGCTATTGTCCTGTAGCCTATGCGCGCCGCCTCGGCGAAGATATTTTCGACTGTCATCTCGGGCTTCGCGCAGCGCGAAAACGAGGTGTGTATATGCAGATTGTCGCGGGCGAGCTCATCAAGGTTGAAGCACGGGGCATGAATATACATATCAGCCCTCCGCGGCGGTCTGAGCCTCGGACTCTGCCGGAGCTTCGGTCTGCACCTCACCCTGAGTCTCTGCGGGAAGGGTCGTATCCGCCTCGGTGGTCTTGGGTGCCGTTGTTGCGGCGGTCTCGGGCGCGTCGGTGTTCTGAATCGCGCTGATGAAATATCCGTCGCCGCTGACACGCAGGGTCACCTTGAGATATTTGCTCGGCGCGGGCTCAACATAGTTGCCCTTTGCGTCCTGCTCCCAGCCGTCGCCGCTGATACAGCCGACGGTGAGGATTATCGAATCGCCATTCTTCTGCTGAGATATGACTCGCGGAATGAACGTCGGCATAACGCCGGTAAGCGGGACGATATAAGCCTGCTTCGCCTCGTCATAGGTGAACGTATAGGTTCCGCCGTCAACGGTGCAGTGGACGGGTTTGACATCCGTGCCGAAGAGCTTCGCGAACTGCCTTTCAACATCCTTCTGCGGGACTATGACGCCGGAGACATCGCCCTCGGCGTACTCATACTGGTCTATATCGATATCGCTCTTCATCAGCGACCATATAGATGCATCTATCAGCTGGCTCATCTGCGCGCCGCTGACATCGTCAAACGGATCTGGATCGTTCATTATGACGGGCGACAGGAACTGCTCGTATTTCTCGAACTTGTCGCTGTTGTCCGTAAGGCTCCCGATTCCGCGCACGGCGAAGATTATCACCGTGACAAGACCGATAACGGCGAGGACAACTATCACTATGCCCAGCGGGAACGCCCATTTTTTCTTTTCCTGTGCCGATGTGTTAGTGCTCATGGAATTTCCTCCTTCAGCGTATCTGACCCGAGCCGTAGACAACATACTTTTCGCTCGTCAGATTATTCAGTCCCAGAGGTCCTCTCGCGTGGAGCTTCTGGGTGGATATGCCTATTTCCGCGCCGAAGCCGAACTCGCCGCCGTCCGTAAAGCGGGTCGATGCATTGACATAGACCGCCGCCGAATCGACTTCGTTCAAAAACTTCTGCGCATTGAGATAGTTCTCGGTGATAATGCTCTCGCTGTGACCTGTGCTGTATTTCGCGATATGCGCTATCGCCTCATCGATATTATCTACCGTTTTTATGCTGATCTTGTAATCGAGATATTCTTTTCCCCAGTCCTCTTCTGTAGCAGGCTTTGCAAAATCGAGGACGGAGCAGACTATCTCATCGCCGAAAATCTCGACATTCTTCTCTTTGAGTCTGCCCGCCACAGCGACTATCGCCTCCTCGGCGACCGCTTTATGGACAAGCACGCTCTCGCAGGCGTTGCAGACGGACGGGCGCGAAGTCTTGGCATTAAAAACAATATCCGCCGCCATGTCAATATCCGCAAACTCGTCGATATATATGTGGCAGTTGCCGGAGCCTGTCTCGATAACAGGGACAGTCGAATTCTCAACTACGCTTTTTATGAGACCCGCTCCGCCGCGCGGAATGAGCACATCGACGAGCCCGTTCATCTTCATCAGCTCGTTTGCGCTCTCGCGCGAGGTATCTTCTATAAGATTCACGGTATCTGCGGGAAGTCCCGCTTTTTCTACCGCCGCGCGCATGAGATGCGCCACGGCTTTGTTTGAATTTATCGCCTCTTTGCCGCCGCGCAGTATGACTGCGTTGCCCGCCTTGAGGCAGAGGGCAGCGGCATCCGAAGTGACATTCGGTCTTGCCTCATATATTATACCGATAACGCCGAGCGGCACGGTGACTTTTTCTATTCTGAGCCCGTTCGGTCTTGTCGAGCCGGAGAGGACTCTGCCGACGGGGTCGGGCATCGCCGCGACATCGTCAACGCCCTTTGCCATGCCCTCTATACGCTCTGCGGTGAGGGTCAGACGGTCTATCATCGACTCTGCCATGCCGTTTTCGCGCGCCGCCGCTATATCTGCGCGGTTTGCCTCCAATATACTCTGCACATTTTCGCGGAGGGCTGATGAAATCTCTCTGAGTGCCGCTTCGCGCTTTGCTCCGCCGGCGCGTGCGAGCTCGCGCTGAGCTTCTTTTGCGCCTTTAGCTATTGATAAAACAGTTCCTGCGCCCATTATGTGCGCTCCTTCCGTTAAGCTTTCGCCTTGAAATAAGTTCCGGTCTGTCTGCCGTCGAGCAGTCTGTAGATATCCTCGGGCTGAGCGCCGTTCATCACGACGGTGTCTATCCCCGCCTCTGTCGCTATCTGCGCGGCGTGGAGCTTCGTCACCATGCCGCCCGTGCCGCGGGTGCTGCCCTTTGTGTCGGCTATCGCCATGAGCTCATCGCTTATCTCCTCGACAACTGGGATGAGATAGGCGTTCTCGTCCTCGCGCGGATTGCCGGAATAGAGTCCGTCAATGTCGCTTAAAATTATCAGCGCGTCGGCGTTGACGAGCTTTGCGACCATGGCGGAAAGAGTATCGTTATCGCCGAAGACTATTTCTTCGACCGCGATGCTGTCGTTTTCGTTTATAACCGGGATCGCGCCGAACTCGAAGAGCTTTTCAAAAGAGTTCGAGAGATTCGCCCTGCGCTCGTCGCTTTCAAAGTCGCTGCGGGTTATGAGCAGCTGACCTATCGTGTTGCCGTATTCGGAAAAGAGCTTGTCATACATGAACATCAGCTCGCACTGGCCGACCGTTGCGACCGCCTGGCGGCTCGGGATATCCTTGGGTCTTGCGGGAAGTCCGAGCTTTCCGACGCCGACGGCTATCGCCGCAGAGGTGACGAGAGCCACTTCTATGCCGGAATTTCTGAGATCCGATATCACCTGCGCGAGCTTATCCATGCGCCTGAGATTTACTTTTCCCGTATCATATGTAAGCGTGGAGGTGCCGACCTTCACGACTATTCTCTGTGCATCCTTTATTCCCTTCATTGCGGACTGCCCCTCATAAAAATATTATTGTTAATTATATCATTATTTTTTGCCGCTGACAACCTTATTGTAGAACTTAGCTCCCGCCGTTCTGCCAACCGCGCATATGCATGCGTCGGAGAGAGACGAAAACGAACGCGCAAGCGAGCGTATCTCATCGATGCTCACGCCCCTTATTTTCTCCTCGAGCTCCTTTTCGCTTATCGCGCCGCCGAGCAGCAATTCGCCTGTGCCGTAGCGCGCCGCGCGGGCAGAGTTAGATTCAAGGGACATTATCAGCCCCGAAAGATAGTGGTCGCGCGCGAGGTCAAGCTCCTCTTCTGTCACGGTGTCGGGGAACTCGCGCAGGACTTCCGCCGCGGTCAGAACAGCCTTTTTCTCCGATTCGCGCGACACGCCCATGCTCACGGCGAACACGCCCGCGCTCAGATATGACGACGCGCAGGCATCGACCGAATAGACGAGCCCCTGTTCTTCGCGCAGGCGGCGGAAGAGCCGCGACGACGCAGAGCCGCCGAGCATCGAGGCTATCAGCTGGCAGGCGAAGCGGCTGTCCGACCCGAGAGAGGGCGCGGAGAAGCCGATAACTATCTGATTCTGCTCCGTCTTTTTGTCGAAGATATTCACTCCGGGGCAAAAATCCGCCTTGGGCAAAACGGGTATTGCGCCTTTGTTTGCGGGCGACGAGAAATAGCGTTTGCACAGCGAGATTATCTTATCCCGCTCGAATTTGCCGCAGAAGCAGGCTACTGTAGACGCGGGAGAATAGAATCTGTCCATATGCTTTCTCAGCATATCGGGAGTCATTGAATTGACCGAATCACGAGTACCGAGAACATTTTTGCCGAGCTTATGCTCGGGGAACGCCACAAGATAGAAAAGATCCGCACAGAGGTCGACGGGGTTTGACTCATACATGGCGATCTCCTCGCACACGACGCCTTTTTCGAGTTCCAAGTCGCTCGAATCAAGGCGCGGCGAAGTCACCATATCGGCTATCAGCTCAAACGCCGCGGGCGCATCGGCAGAGAGGACGCGGGTATAAAAGCAGGTACACTCTTTATCAGTATAGGCGTTGAGTTCGCCGCCCATTCTGTCGGATATCGAAGCGATATCCTCTGAGGAATACAGGGTGCTACCCTTGAACACCATGTGCTCGATAAAATGGGATATTCCCGCCGTGTCGTCGCTCTCATAGCATGAGCCGCTGCCGACCCACACGCCCATGGAGCAGCTCTTCGCCCTGCCGTCCTCGCTCAGGAGCAGACGAAAGCCGTTTTCAAATGTTATCTTTTCATATTCGGGCATAGATAAGACCTCGTAAATTGAAGATAGATTATATTATACTATTTAAATATGACTTTTTCAACTTCGGCGGACAGCAAAAAACACTGTACACCGTTAGTGAGGTGTTCGTAGGTCGGCTTTATTTATATTGCTGCAAGTGTATAGAAGTGTGCTATATTTCGGCTTTATAAATTGGGTTTTGTCTATCACTCTAACCGTAGCAATGTAAAAGAAAGTGATCAGTTGACTTCTATAATCATGTTTTCCATAGCCGCGCCGCAGTGTTTGATAAGCCAATTGAGACAGGCGGGCAACATCACCGAAGCGCCGCCGGTGGCGGATGAAGCGAGGCGATGTTGGCGAAAAACAAGGAGCATAGCGCCCGCTCCAAGGGCGATAGGCGACTATGTTTTGAGAGTCGTTCGTGCGTCTTGCTTCGCAAGCCGTTCCCTCGCTCTCCTCAGTTAGCTATTACTACTGCGGTGCGGCTATTGAAAGTATGATTACCAAAATTAGTTGAGTCGATTACCTTTACTTTGCTATGACTCGAGTGATAGACAAATCCCGATTTATCAATCCATTTAATCATATCACTCGCCTTCGTCGGTGCGGCGGATTTTTTTGTGCCGCGATAATGTTGCATTGAATATAATATAAAGACAAAAAGCAAAAAACTGTTGCAATAATGTTACATTTAAACTTATTGTTGAATCGTGTCGGATGTTGTATACTCATTTCGGATGAATTTTTCCCACGTCTGATGAGCGGATACAACGAGGAGGATATCATTTTGTCAACAGCATATTTTTATGCCGCGCTCGCGGCAGGCATCGCGGCGGTCGTCGTTTTCCTTGTCCTGCGCGTGAAATACGGCGGACTCAAGGGGCTTTATTCAAAGGCGATAGCGAGCTTCTTCTTCCTGCTTACGGCGCTCTCCGCGGCGGCGGTCAACCCGGGTCACGAGGTGTATGCCGGGCTTATCGTGTTCGGTCTTGTGCTCGGTCTCTCGGGCGACATATGGCTCGATTTGAAATGGATATATGAAAAGGATATGGAGAAGTTCCTCAACGCCGGATTCATAGCGTTCATGATAGGCCATGTGTTCTACATAGGCGCGATTTATAAATTCGCCGGCAACTGGAGCGTGCTCACGGCTGTCCTGCCGGTCATAATCTCGGTCGTTGTCGCCATAGGCAATGTTATCGTCAGCGAAAAGCTGCTCAAGCTCAAGTTCGGCAAGTTCAGAACGATAGTCGGCGTCTATACCTTCTTCCTGTTCATGACCTTTGCCGTCAGCGTGGTCGCGATGCTCAACAATTCCTTTGCAAAGCAGTGGATTCTCACGGCGGTCGGCGGAATACTGTTCATCCTCTCGGATGCGGTGCTGTCGAATATGTATTTCAAAGAGGACGGAAACACGAAACCCAATGTCGTCATAAACCACACTCTTTACTATGCGGCGCAGTTTATAATAGCGTCGTCGGTACTTTTTATAAAATAATCCGAAAAAACGCTTGACAAAATCCTTTCGGGCTGTTAAAATAATGCGTACAACAAAGCAGAGTGACGCATTGTGCCGCAGCTCTCACCTCCGGGGTTTTGTCCGCGCGGGTCAATAAGAACGGATTTTTATTTCTGTTGATTATTGAGCGAGGGCATCTCTGTGCCCTCGCTTTGATTTTTCCGGTAGAACCGGTCAGAGCATATGGAGGTGCTGGTTATAGGTATCAAAGAAATGCAGATCAATGAAGAGATCACGGACAAAGAGGTCAGGCTCATAAGCAATGACGGTGAACAGTTAGGTATCGTTTCCGCCGCTCAGGCTCAGAAGCTTGCCGTAGAGAAAAATCTCGACCTTGTCAAGATAGCTCCGCAGGCAAAGCCGCCCGTCTGTAAGATCATGGACTACGGCAAATATCGTTTTGAGCAGTCCAAGAGGGAGAAGGAAGCGAAGAAGAATCAGCGTGTGATCGAGATAAAGGAGATCCGCCTTTCACCCAACATTGACGTACATGATTTTGATACGAAAGTCGGTCACGCCAGAAAGTTCCTGTCGGCAGGCAACAAGACCAAGGTCTCAATCCGCTTCCGCGGACGCGAGATGACCCACACCGATCTCGGACTGACCATAATGGCTCAGTTTGCGGAGAAGTGCGCGGATATCGCCTCGGTCGAGAAGCCGGCAAAGCTTGAGGGACGCCAGATGCTCATGTTCCTCGCTCCCAAGAGCGCAAAGTGATTATCCCGGTAAAATACCGGTCAAAAAGTTGAAGGAGGAAAAGAACTCATGCCCAAGATCAAAACTCACAGCGGTGCTAAAAAGCGCTTCAAGCTGTCAAAAAACGGTAAGCCGATACGTGCACACGCAAACAAGTCTCACATCCTTACCAAGAAGAGCACAAAGCGTAAGAGAAATCTTCGCAAGACCTCTGTTGCAGACACCACCAACGTCAAGCAGATCAAGAAGCTTATCCCTTACAAATAAGAGACAGCCAACCACTCATTAATTATTCGGAGGTAGAAAACCATGGCACGTATCAAAGGTGCAACAATGACTCGCAAGAGAAGAAATAAAGTTCTGAAGCTTGCCAAGGGCTACTATGGCTCAAAGCACAGCCTTTTCAAGACCGCCAAGCAGGCTGTCATGAAGAGCGGCCAGTATGCTTACATCGGCCGCAAGCAGAAGAAGCGTGACTTCCGCAGCCTGTGGATCACCAGAATCTCCGCTGCCGCGAAGCTCAACGGCATGAACTATTCCACGTTCATCAACGGTCTGAAGAAGGCCGGCATCGATCTCAACCGCAAGATGCTCTCCGAGATCGCCATCAGCGATCCCGCCGCTTTCACCGCTCTGACCGAGCAGGCCAAGGCTGCCCTCAAGTAAGTGATCGGAGATTTTCGGGTAGAGACTCAATCTGAAAGTTAAGGGGCTGCTGATGCAGTCCCTTATTTCATATCGGAGGAAAAAAGATGGATTTTGAAAAGATCTCGTCGCGTTCCAACGAAAAAGTGAAGCTTTTCCGGCATCTGTCGCAGAGCGCCTCGTTCCGCAGGGAAACGGGGCTGTTTGCGCTTGAGGGCGCACGCCTGTGCTCGGATGTCGCAAAGACCGGGATAGAAATAAAGACCGCTTTCTTCACAAAAGAAGCGCTCGAAAAGTATCCGGACTATATCTCTGCCGTCGCCGAAAAGGCGGAGCAGGCGTTCGAGATACCGCACGAGCTCGCCGGAACTCTCTCCGATACCCGCGAGGCGCAGGGCGTTTTTTGCATCTGCGTCAAGCGAAAAGAGGCGGAGCTGGAGACGATCGACCCCAAGGGAACATATATAGCGCTCGACAATATGCAGGATCCGTCGAATCTCGGCGCGGTGCTCAGAACCGCAGAGGCATTCGGCATGAGCGGCGTCATAGTCGGCGGCGGATGCGATATATATAACCCGAAAGCGCTTCGCGCCGCGATGGGCTCTTCGATGCGAATTTCTGTTTTGACAACAGGAAATTTGCCCTCTCTCTTGATTTTTGCCGCCAAAAAGGGTATGCTTACCTTAGCTTCCACGCCGTCCGACGGGGCAAAGAGGATAACCGATATGAGTTTTTCGGGCTCCGTTATCTGCGTTGTCGGCAACGAGGGCAGCGGAATATCGCCCGAGGTCATGTCCGCCTGCACTCTGCCCGTGACTATCCCGATGCGCGGGCGTGCCGAATCGTTAAACGCCGCGGCGGCCGCCGCAGTGCTTATGTGGGAGCTGACAAAATAACACACGGAGGCTTCAATGGACAAGAAAGCCTATTGGCTCTGGCTCCAGGAAGCTCTTGGCGCAGGAGCTGTCACAGATGAGATTACCGCTGTGTTTCCATCCCCCGAGGAGATGTATTCAAGGGGCGAGATAGAATGGCGATTGAGCGGTGTACTCACCAACAGACAGATAGAAAAACTCAAACAATGCTCTCCCGAAAAGGCGCAGGGCATTGTTGATGTTTGTTATAATAACGGCTGGACCGTCCTCACTCCGGACGACGAGGACTATCCGCCGAAGCTCAGAAGTCTGCGCAACATGCCGCTGGCGCTCTTCGTCAGGGGCGACATAAAACGCGTGACACAGCGCGTGTGCATTGCCGTTGTCGGTACGAGAAAAGCCTCGTTCCAGGGCAGCTACCTCGCGCACCGCTATGCCGCGGCGCTTGCATATTCCGGCATCTGCGTCGTCTCCGGCGCGGCGATGGGTATCGACAGCTGCGCGCACAACGGCGCGCTCGACTCCGGCGGAGTCACGGCGGCGGTGCTCGGCTGCGGCTTCGGATACAAATATCTTATGGAAAACGAGTATCTGCGCGACTGCGTAGCTCAGAGCGGTGCGCTGATAACGGAGTTCCCGCCCGGATTCCCGTCCTCGGCGAGAACATTCCCGATAAGAAACAGAATAATCTCGGGACTCTGCGACGCTACAATAGTCATCGAGGCGGGAGTTAAGAGCGGCTCGCTCATCACCGCGAACTGCGCCATAGAACAGGGACGAGATGTGTTCGCGCCGCCCGGCGATGTGTTCAACTCATCTTACGCCGGGGCAAATCGGCTGATAAGAGACGGCGCAAGACCGCTTTTGTCAATTTACGATCTGATAACGGAATACTCCGTGCGCTATCCTGACAAGATAAAGCCGGAGGATATGGCGAAGGCGCTCGAATATCTGAGCGGCAAGCGCGAGCTGACGCAGGAGCAGGCAAAGGAAGAGCCGAAGACCGTCGAGCGTCCGCACGAATCGGTCAAAAAGTTCGAGCCCGAGCCGAAGCCCGAGGAGTTCCGGGTCAGGAAGCTCGTGTCAATACCCGTCGAACTCTCTGAAAAGGCAAAGAAAATATACGAATCAATGGGAGAAGAACCTCTGTTTGCAGACGAGATAGCGGCAAAGACCGGATTTGCGCCGTGGGAGGTTGTCAGCTCGATGACCGAGCTGGAGCTTGAAGATCTCGTGTGTCTGTGCGCAGGGAAACGATACAAAAAAATTTGAACAGGGGAGCAAACGAAATGTCCACTTTAGTTATAGTCGAGTCGCCCGCAAAGGCGAAAACAATTAAAAAATATCTCGGACCCGGCTATGAGGTAGTCGCCTCGATGGGTCATGTCCGCGACCTGCCCGCGGCGAAGCTGAGCGTCGATGTCAAGCACGACTTCGCGCCGAAATACGCCGTTATAAAAGGAAAAGAGAAGCTCGTCAGCGAGCTGAAAAAAGATGTTGAAAAAAGCGATAAAGTTATCCTCGCAACCGACCCTGATCGCGAGGGAGAAGCGATATCGTGGCACCTTTCGACCCTGCTCGATCTCAATCTCGAGGACAAGAACAGAGTCACCTTCAACGAGATAACCAAAACCGGAATCAAGAACGGCATGGAACATCCGCGCGCCGTCGATATGAATCTCGTCAACGCACAGCAGGCGAGAAGAATACTCGACAGACTCGTCGGTTATCGCCTGAGCCCGTTCATTTCGCAGAAGATACGCCGCGGACTTTCCGCCGGCCGCGTTCAGAGCGTCGCGGTGCGCATGATAGTTGACCGCGAGGAGGAGATCCGTGCGTTCAAGCCCGAGGAATATTGGACGATAGACGCAAAGTTCACCGCCCCGTCCCGCAAGGTGTTTTCCGCATCGCTCTACGGCGACGAAAACGGCAAGATAAAAATAGAGAACAAAGAGCAGTCGGACGCTATTCTCAGCCGTCTCAACGGCGCTTCGTATACCGTCAAAACCCTCAAAAAGGGCACGAGGAAGAAGAACCCCGCGCCGCCCTTTACCACCTCCACCCTCCAGCAGGAGGCTTCGAGGAAGCTCGGTTTCCAGACTCAGAAGACCATGCGCACCGCGCAGGAGCTGTATGAGGGCGTCGATGTTCAGGGCATCGGCACGACCGGTCTTATAACCTACATGAGAACCGACTCGCTGAGAATCTCCGAGGAGGCGCGCGCCCAGGCTGCCGCCGCTATAGAAGATATCTTCGGTAAGGAATACCTGCCCGACAAGCCGCGCTATTACAAGACCGGAGCCAACGCGCAGGACGGCCACGAGGCTATCCGCCCCGCGACCCCGTCGATAACCCCCGAGCGCGTCAAGGATTCGCTGACTTCGGATCAGTATAAGCTCTATAATCTTATCTGGAAGCGCTTCATGGCGAGCCTTATGGCGAGCTGCGCCCAGGATACGGTGAAGCTTGAAATAGCCGGAGCAAACGAAAAGGACGCCGCCGAGGGCAAATATTGCCTGTTCACCGCCGCCGGTTATTCCGTGCGCTTCGACGGCTTTACAAAAGTATATGAGATAAGCGACGACGAGGGCAAGGGTTCGCTCCTGCCCGAGATAAAGGTCGGGGACACCGCGAAGCTCAAGGAGCTCATCCCCTCGCAGCACTTCACCTCGCCTCCGCCGCGCTTCACCGAAGCGTCGCTCGTCAAGGAGTTCGAGGAAAAGGGTATCGGCAGGCCGAGTACCTATTCAACGATAATCACCACCATAGTCAAGAGAAACTATGTCAAGCGCGAGTCGAAGCAGTTCGTGCCCACCGAGCTCGGCGAGGCGACAACGAAGCTGCTCAAAGAGAAGTTCCCGCGCATAGTCAACGTCAAGTTCACCGCGCAGATGGAGGATATGCTTGACCGCGTCGATTCCGGCGATATCGACTATGTCTCCGTCCTCGACGATTTCTACGGCGAGTTCGAGAAGTCGCTCGACAAGGCGAAAGCCGAGATGAAGGATGTCAAAATTCAGCTCGAAGAGGATATAACCGATATCCCCTGCGAGAAGTGCGGCAGAATGATGGTCATAAAGACCGGACGCTACGGCAGATTCCTTGCCTGTCCCGGCTATCCCGAGTGCAAGAACGCGAAGCCGCTCGTGCTCGAAACGAACGCAAAGTGCCCCAAGTGCGGCGCAAAGGTCATCGAGAGAAAGACGAAGAGGGGCTATACTTTCTACGGCTGCTCGAACTGGCCGGACTGCGACTTCATGACCTGGGATAAGCCGACGGATGAGATATGCCCGCAGTGCGGCAAGTCCCTGTTCAAGAGGAAGGGCGGCGTTGTCGAATGCCTCAACGAGGGCTGCGGATATACGAAAAAGAGCGCAAGAAAAGGTAAAAAAACCGATGAATAAAGTTACCGTTATAGGAGCGGGCTTCGCGGGCGTTGAAGCCGCGAGACAGCTGTCGCGCGCGGGGATAAGAGTTACCCTGTGCGAGATGAAGCCGCAAAAATTCTCGCCCGCCCATTCGAGCCCGAATTTCGCCGAGCTCGTCTGCTCGAACTCCTTCAAGGCTTTGCGCACCGCGAGCGCCGCGGGCGAACTCAAAGCCGAGATGGAGATGCTCGGCTCGCTCTGCGTGAGCTGCGCCAAGGCGACTGCCGTCCCCGCAGGCGGCGCTTTAGCCGTTGACAGGGACGATTTCTCCGCCCTTGTCACAAAGACGGTCGAAGAAGATCCGCTTATAGATATAGTCCGCGGCGAGGTGACGGAGATACCCGCAGACGGCGTTGTGATTATCGCCGCAGGTCCGCTCGCGTCCGACGCGCTCTCCAATGAGATAGAGAAAATCTGCCCCGGACATCTGAGCTTCTACGATGCCGCCGCGCCGATAGTTTCGGCTCAGAGCCTCGATATGTCCTGCGCGTTCAAGCAGTCGCGCTACGACAGGGGCGGTGAGGATGACTATATAAACTGCCCGATGAACAAAGAGGAGTATGAGGCGTTTTACGAAGCCCTTGTCGGCGCAGAGAGCGCCGAAACTCACTCGTTCGACAAGCGCAAGGGAGTCTACGAGGGCTGTATGCCGATAGAAGTCATGGCTCTGCGCGGTCAGGATACTATCCGCTTCGGTCCGATGAAACCTGTCGGTCTGCGCGATCCGCGCACGGGACACAGACCGTGGGCGGTGCTCCAGCTCAGAAAAGAGAACTCGGCGGGTACAATGTACAATCTCGTCGGTTTCCAGACGAATCTGAAATTCGGCGAGCAGAAGCGCGTTTTCTCTATGATACCCGCGCTCAAAGACGCGGAGTTCGTGCGCTACGGCGTCATGCACCGCAACACATTTATAAATTCACCCAAGCTTCTCGGCGCGGACTTCTCGCTCAGGAGCGACAGACGAATATTCTTCGCGGGTCAGATAACCGGCGTGGAGGGCTATATGGAGTCCGCCGCCTCGGGAATACTCGCCGGCATCAACGCCGCGCGGTATATAAACGGAAAAGACCCGTTCGTCATGCCCGGGGACACCGTCATGGGTGCGCTCGCACGCTATATCAGCGACGAGAGCGTGACGGATTTTCAGCCCATGGGCGCAAACTTCGGAATACTTCCGCCCCTCGACGAGCGCATCCGCTCGAAGCAGGAGCGTTATGAGAAGATCTCGCAGCGGGGACTCGAGTCTGCGGGAAAATATATCGAAGGAGAGAATGAAAAATGAAGATTATAGTTGATGCTTTCGGCGGCGATAATGCACCTCTTGAGGTTATCAAGGGCAGCCGCAACGCAAAGGACGATCTCGGCGTGGATATAGCTCTCGTCGGCGATAAGGAAAAGATATTTTCCTGCGCCGCGCAGAACAAGATATCGCTCACGGGCATTGATATTATAGACGCCCCGGATGTTATCGTCATGACCGATCAGCCCGGCGAGATACTCAAGAGCAAGAAAAACTGCTCCATGGCGGTCGGACTCCAGGCTCTTGCGGACGGCAAGGGCGACGCATTCGTCAGTGCCGGGTCAACCGGCGCGCTCGTCATGGGTGCGACTTTTATCGTCAAGCGCATCAAGGGCGTAAAACGCCCGGCGATAGGCAGCGTCCTGCCCTCTAATGACAAGCCGTTTCTTCTGCTCGACTGCGGCGCGAACGCAGACTGCACCGCGGAGCATTTAAAGCAGTTCGCCCAGATGGGCGCGATATATTCGGAGAAGTTCGTAAAAGTTCAGTCTCCGCGCGTGGCTCTTGCGAATATCGGTACCGAGGACAGCAAGGGCGACCGCCTGCGCCATGAGGCGTTCGATCTGCTCAAAGAGACGAAAGGCGTCAACTTCATCGGCAACGTCGAGACTCGCGACGTGCCCTACGGCTGCTGCGACGTGCTCGTTGCGGACGGCTTTACGGGAAATATTATCTTAAAGCTCTATGAGGGTGTCGCGGGCGCGATGATGGCGAATATCAAGAGCATATTCAAAAAGAGCTCGATAACCATGCTCGCCGCCATGATGGTCAAGGGCGGACTGCTCGCGCTCAAGGTGAGAATGGATTATTCCGAGTTCGGCGGCGCGCCGCTGCTCGGAGTCAACGGCGTTGTTATAAAGGCGCACGGCTCGTCCGACGCGAAGGCTATCCGCAACGCCATAAGGCAGGCAAAGACCTGCGCAGAAAAAAATATAGTCGGCACCATTGCACAGAGCGTCAAGGAAGCTGCCGACGCGGAGTAAGAAAATGGACAACAGAGAACTCGAAAAGAAAATAGGCTACAATTTCAAGAATAAAAAGCTGCTCACCGAGGCGCTGACCCACTCGTCATACGCCAACGAGCGGCAGGACGGCACGCGCTGCAACGAGCGCCTGGAGTTTCTGGGCGACTCGGTGCTCGGCTTTATCTCCGCCGAGCATTTCTTCCATCACTTCAAGCACCTGCCCGAGGGCGAGCTGACGAAGAGACGCGCTTATTTCGTCTGCGAGAAGTCACTCAGCGAATTTGCGCGCACTCTCGGTATCGGCGACTATCTGCTCTTCGGCAAGGGTGAGGTGCTCACCGGCGGCAAGGATCGCCCGTCTATCCTCGCCGATGCGTTTGAAGCTGTGCTCGCCGCTATCTATCTCGACGGCGGCATAGAGCCGGCGAAGAAGTTCGTTTTCCGTTTTATCGATAAGGCGGACGAGGAGAAGCCGGTCGTCACGGACTACAAGACCACCTTGCAGGAGATAGTCCAGCGCAATCCCGAAGAGGCGGTCGAATATGTCCTCGTCGGCGAGAGCGGACCCGACCACAACAAGACCTTCAGCGTCGAAGTCCATCTCAACAGCAATGTTATCGGCCACGGCTCGGGCAGAAGCAAGAAGATAGCCGAGCAGGCGGCGGCAAAAGAGGCTCTGGAACTCATGGGGCTCAAGGCATGAAACATATAAACGTCTCCGTATTCGTTCCCCACGCGGGCTGCCCGCACCAGTGCAGCTTCTGCAATCAGAGGAGTATTTCGGGCGCGAAGAGCCAGCCGACGGCGCAGGATGTGCGCGACGCGGCGCTCGTCGCCATGCGCTCGTCCCCCGAGGGGATAAAAGACGGGGAGATAGCATTTTTCGGCGGCAGCTTCACGGCTATCGACCGCGATTATATGATCGAGCTGCTCTCTTCTGCACAGGAGTTCATCGGCGAAAACGGCTTCAAGGGCATCAGAATATCCACCCGCCCGGACGCTGTTGACGGGGAGATCTGCGATATCCTCGAGAAATACCGCGTCACGGCGGTCGAGCTCGGCGCACAGAGCACCGACGACAGGGTGCTCGCGATGAACCGCAGAGGGCATACGCGCGAGGATATCTTCCGCTCTGCGCGGCTTTTAAAGAAACGCGGCTTTGAAACGGGGCTTCAGATGATGACGGGGCTCTACGGCTCTACGGACGAGGACTGCATGAACACGGCGCGGGATATAATCTCCCTCACGCCCGATACGGTCAGGATATACCCGACGGTAGTTATAGAGCATACGGAATTGGCCGAGCTTTTCAGGCGCGGCGAATACCGCCCGCAGACTCCCGAAGAGGCGGCGGTGCTCTGCGCGAAGATACTTCCGATGTTCGAGCGAGCGGGGATAAAAGTCATCCGCCTCGGACTTCATTCCGGCGGCGACGTCGAGGGCTCTTTCGTTGCCGGCGCATATCATCCGGCTCTGCGCGAGATGTGCGAGGGGCATATATATTTTGATATTATTAACAGAGCACTCTCCGGAAAAGAAAAGGGGAAGTACATAATATATGTTGCCCCGCGTGAAATTTCAAAAGCCTCCGGACAGAGAAGATGTAATATCGAAAAACTCAGAGAACTCGGCTATGAATGTAAAATAAAAGAGAGCGCGGCTCTCTCGGCGCGTGATATAACCTTGGAAAAAGTCAACTTATTATAAAGGCAGGCAGATAAATGTTACTAAAAGCACTCGAACTGCAGGGCTTCAAATCTTTTCCCGACAAGACAACGCTTGAATTCGGAAAAGGCATAACCGCCGTCATAGGACCAAACGGCTCCGGTAAGAGCAATATCTCCGATGCCGTTCGCTGGGTTCTCGGCGAGCAGTCCTCAAAGAGCCTGCGCGGCTCGAAAATGGAGGACGTCATATTCGGCGGCACGTCGCTCAGAAAGGCGATGGGCTTTGCCGAGGTCACTCTGCGCCTCGATAACACCGACCGCACCCTCAACAACTGCGACAAGGACGATATCTCCGTCACCCGCCGCTACTACCGCTCGGGCGAGAGCGAGTATCTTCTGAACGGCGAGACTGTTCGCCTGCGCGATATCCACGAGCTGTTTATGGACACGGGACTCGGACGCGACGGCTATTCAATGGTCAGCCAGGGCAGAGTCGCCGACCTTATCTCTTCACGCTCGCCGCAGAGGCGCGATATGCTCGAAGAGGCGGCGGGAATATCCCATTTCAGATACCGCCGCGCGGACGCGACCCGCAGACTCGAACAGGCGGAGGAAAATCTCGTTCGCCTGCGCGATATACTGACCGAGCTCGAAGGACGCGTCGGACCGCTCAAAACGCAGAGCGAAAAGGCGCAGAAATTCCTTGTGCTTGCAGGGGAGAAAAAAGAGCTTGAGATAGGACTCTGGCTCAAGACGATAGAACGCTCCCGCGAGGGACTCAGGGCGCAGGAGGATAAAATATCCCTTGCCGCCGCGGACTATGAGCAGGCGGAGCGCGAGCTCGAACAGATATCGGCTCAGATAGAAGAGCTGATGAGCACGGGCAGCGGAATAACCGTGCAGATAGAAGAACTGCGAACGAAAGCCGCCTCTGACGAGGAGCAGGCGACCGCAGTTGACGGCAGAATCGCCGTCGAGCACAACAACCTCGCGCATAACCGCGAGACGATAGAGCGCATAAAGCGCGACATGGAAGCGGCGACCGCCACCGAACAGCACCTCGAGGAGCAGATCGACGCCGCCCAAAAAGAGATAGAATCTATAGACGCCGAGATAAAGGACTGCCAGGCGCAGCTGCTCGAACTGCTCGACAGCACCGGCAAGCTCAAGGAGCAGGAGAGCGCGATAACCGCCGAGCGCGACAGCGCGGAGGCGCAGGCGAAGACCATAAACGAGTCTCTCTCCGCCGCAAAAATCGAACAGAGCACGGCGCGCTCCTCCGCGCAGGAGATAGCTGCGCGCCTCGGCACAGTCGACGAAGTCATCGCTTCGCGCGGCGGACTGCTTGACGCACTCCGTGAGCAGGCCGAAGTCAGCCGCAGAAATCTTGATGCGTGCCTTGAAAATATAGAATCACTTTCAAATTCAATAGACGGCTACTCTATGATAGTCCGTTCGCGCTCCGAAAAGGCGGAGAAGATGCGCCGCGAGCTCGACGCTGCAACGCTCGACATCCACCAGAAGCAGGCGCGCATCAGAATGCTCGAGGATCTCGAAAAGAACATGGAGGGCTATTCAGGCTCCGTTAAAGCGGTCATGCGCGAAGCAAAGCGCGGAACGCTGCGCGGAATCCACGGACCTGTGTCCCAGCTGATAACCGTTGATGCGAAGTACGCCGCGGCGGTCGAGACGGCTCTCGGCGCCGCCGTGCAGAATATAGTAACCGACGACGAGTCGGCGGCAAAACGCGCCATAGCCTATCTTAAAGAGAGCCGTGCAGGACGCGCGACTTTCCTGCCGATGACGGCGATAAAGCCGCGCCCGTTCAGGGAGGACGGACTCGACTCCTGCGCCGGATTCATCGACATGGCGGATAGGCTTCTTCGATGCGACGACGAGTATCTGCCGATAATCAGGAATCTGCTCAGCCACACCGCCGTTGCGGATAATATCGACAGCGCGATAGCCATCTCCAAGCGCTTCGGCCACAGATTCAAAGTCGTCACGCTCGACGGTCAGGTCATGAATGCGGGCGGCTCAATGACGGGCGGTTCGCGCGGGCAGAACGCGGGAATACTCAGCCGTGGCAATGATATAGAACAGCTCAAAAAGACCGTCGCGAAGCTTGAAAAAGACCTTGCCGAGCGGCAGGAGAGATACAAAGAGCTCGCGGGCGAAGTCTCGGCGGCGCAGGCGGAATACGACGGCGTGACGGCGGAGCTCCAGAAAGCGCAGGAAGAAAAAATCCGTCGCGAGGGCGAACTGCGCATGATAGACGACAAGATAGAAACCGCCGAGTCAGCGCTCAATGACCTCGAAGCGGAGAAGCGCAGCTCCGCAGAGCGCACCGCAAAGCTCGAAGAAATTCAGACTCAGGCGCAGAAGAAGATAGATGAATTTACCTCTCAGCTCGACTCGGTCAATGAAAAGATAACCGAAATCGAATCGCGCCGCGATGAACTGCTCAGCACCCGCGAACAGAACGCGGACAAAGAGAGCAGTATCAACCTCAGCATCCTTGCGTTCAAAAAGGATATTCAGGCGCGAGAGGAAGTTATCGAAACGCTCAAACGCCGCAGAAGCTCCCATGAGGGTCATGCCGATGAGCTTAAATCGGAGATTGACTCCATAACCGAGCAGATGACCGCGACGAACGAGCTTATAGAACAGCTCAAAGGCGAGGCGGCATCACTTCGCGCCGAGGCTCAGCAGAAGAAAGACGAGATATCCTCGCTCGCTCAGAAGCGAAGCGGAGTCGAGGGCGAGAGCACCAAACTTCGCGCCCAGGAGCGCTCGGTCAGCGACAGGCGCGAGAGACTGTCCGGCGAGCGGGCAAGGCTCGAAGAGCGCCGCGACTCGATGCAGCGCGAGCTTGAAAACGCGCAGAACAAGCTCTATGACGAATATCAGCTCACTCGCCGCGAGGCGGAGGAGCTCGGAATAATTATCGAAGATCCGCAGAAAGCGCAGCGCGATCTCAATGATATAAAGAACAAGATAAGAGCCCTCGGCAATGTCAATGTCGGCGCTATTGAGGAATACAAAGAGGTCTTCGAGCGCTACGAGTTCATGAAAACTCAGATAGACGATGTCGAAAGTTCGCGCGCGGAACTTCTCACGCTCATAGGCGACCTGACCGGCAAGATGTCGGAGCGGTTCAGGGAGCAGTTCGACCGCATAAACACTATCTTCGGTCAGACGTTCTCGGAGCTGTTCGGCGGCGGCAAGGCGGAGCTTATTCTTGAGAATCCGCTCGACGTGCTCGAATGTGCCATTGAGATAAAGGTTCAGCCCCCGGGCAAGAATGTTCAGAACATCGACCTGCTCTCGGGCGGCGAAAAGGGACTTGCGGCAATCGCACTGCTGTTCTCCATACTCAAGGTCACTCCCGCGCCGTTCTGCTTCTTCGACGAGGTCGAGGCGGCGCTCGATGATGTAAACGTCACGCGCTACGCACAGTATGCGCGCCGCATGACGAAGAACACGCAGTTCATCCTCATCACGCACAGACGCGGCACGATGGAGGAGGCTGATGTCCTCTACGGAGTCACGATGCAGGAGGACGGAGTTTCCAAACTGCTCGAACTCAAGACCGCCGAGATGGCAAAGAAGCTCGGATTGACACAGTGATACATATGATAAAGCCCCGGAGTTTTCCGGGGCTTCGTTATTGCAGATGTTGCTGATTGGCAAGCGCAATAATATTACAAATCAACACAATATTGCAGGGGCGGATATTATCCGCCCGCGAAATTCGCACGATTTTATTGGCACGCAGCTTGCAGGGTGCGGCGACCCGACGCACCTATGCCGCGTAAGCGGCACGAAATCTTCGCAAAAGTTTATCTTACCGACCGTAGGGGGAACTTCGTTCGCCTTTAAATTTTCTGTGGTTTTCGGACAACTTACTTCGTATAGACAGCCCTTTCGGCTGCCCGCAATCGGCGATAGCCGAAAAAATTTAAATTGAAGATAGTTTGTTTCGCTGAAAAAAGGGAGCCGGAAATCCGACTCCCTCGTTTTTTATTTTTTCTTTGCGTTCTTGGCTTTCTTCTTCGGCTGTTCTTCGCCGAGGTCGATTACGATAAACGCGACGTTCCAGATGAGTATCGCCAAAAACAAAACCGTCATCACCGCCGGCGCCGTGCTCATCGTGACGAGCACTATCTTGCCGAATAGATTCATGAACGACATGTCGGTTAGCGAGCCGAGGGTCAGCTTGCCCGCGTCGACGGCGGCCGCGATATCCGAAAATGCTATTTTCATGCCGATGAGGCACAAAATGCCTGCCGCGCCGAGTGCGGCGGTCGTCTTTCTCGAATTGGTCGCCGCGGCAACAATGATAATGGCGAGCGCGATGAGCAGGGCGAGCGCGAAGCAAACGGCAAAGGCTATGAAGTTGCCTTTGAATTTAAGCAGTACCTCGGGAATCTCGGACATATTATCCTTGTTAAAAACGCCGGCAAAAAGACCGTCTCCCGTGAAAAGCTCGACGATGCGCTTTATGCTCAACGCCTCTACGATATTCGAGTCATAGAGGTTTGCGTGCGCATAGACGGTGATTATATCCGTGAAATATGCGACGGGGAAAATTGCCGCCGCGAGCAGCGCAGTCACTATCCTGTTGAGAGCCTTCATGCTGACCGACCTTTCTTACTTGTTTATTTCTTCTTTTTGTCCCATGAGGAGTTGAGCGCAACGGTGCGGTTTATGATAAGATTGCCCGGAGTGCTGTCCTTGTCGACGCAGAAGTAGCCCTGGCGCATGAACTGGAATGTGTCGCCCGGCTTTACGTCGCGGAGTCCGCCCTCGAGCAGGCACCCGTCGATAATTTTGAGTGAATCGGGGTTGATGTTCTGAAGATAGTCGCCGTTTCCGTCCTCGCCTGCGGGGTTCTCGGTGTTGAACAGGCGGTCATAGAGGCGCACCTGAGCCTTCACGTTGTCCGCCGCGCTGACCCAGTGCAGGGTGCCGCGAACCTTTCTGCCGTCGGGCGTCTCGCCGCCGCGGCTCTCGGGGTCGTAGGTGCAGTGCAGGCAGGCGACTTCGCCGTTTTCATCGGTATCATATGAGTTGCAGGTCACATAATATGCGCTCTTGAGGCGCACTTCGTTGCCGGGGAAGAGCCTGAAATATTTCTTCACGGGCTCTGCCATGAAGTCCTCGCGCTCAACATAGAGCTCGCGGGAGAATGTGACCTTGCGGCGACCGAGCTCGGGCTTGTCGGGATTTATCTCGACTTCGATTTCCTCGGTCTTGTCCTCGGGGTAGTTGTCGATAACGAGCTTGAGCGGATTGAGAACAGCCATGGCGCGCGGGGCGTTCTGATTGAGATTGTCTCTGACGCACGCTTCGAGCAGACCGTAGTCAACCACGCTGTATGCCTTCGCAACGCCGACGCGGCTTATGAAATCGCGTATTGCGGCGGCGGGATAGCCCCTGCGGCGCATACCGCAGAGAGTGACCATTCTCGGGTCGTCCCAGCCGTTGACAACGCCGGTCTGAACCATCTCGAGGCACTTTCTTTTGCTCGTCACGCAGTAGTTGAGATTAAGGCGCGCGAACTCGATCTGGCGCGGCGGCTCTTCAAAGCCGATAGCGTCGATGAACCAGTTGTAGAGCGGTCTGTGGTTCTCGAACTCGAGCGAGCACAGGGAATATGTGACCTTCTCCGCAGCGTCGGAGAGGGGATGGGCAAAGTCATACATCGGATAGACGCACCACTTGTCGCCCGTCTGATGGTGGGAGACGTGCGCGATTCTGTAGATGACCGGGTCGCGCATATTGATGTTCGGGCTCGCCATGTCTATCTTGGCGCGCAGAACTTTTTCGCCGTTTGCAAATTCGCCCTCGGTCATTCGGCGGAAGAGGTCGAGGTTCTCTTCAACCGAGCGGTCGCGGTAGGGGCTGTTTTTGCCGGGTTCTGTAAGAGTGCCGCGGTATTCGCGTATTTCCTCGGGCGACAGGTCGCAGACATACGCCTTGCCCTCTTTGATGAGCTTTATCGCGCACTCATAGAGAAAATCGAAATAGCTCGATGCGTAGTAGACCTCGTTCCATTTGTAGCCGAGCCACTCAATGTCCTCTTTTATCGCGTCGACATATTCGACATCCTCTTTCGAGGGATTCGTGTCGTCGAGACGGAGATTGCACACTCCGTCGTATTTTTCCGCGATGCTGAAGTCGATGCATATCGCCTTTGCGTGACCGATGTGCAGATAGCCATTGGGCTCCGGAGGGAATCTCGTCTGCACACGGGTGTTGACCCCGTTTGCAAGATCCTCGTCTATAAAATCAGTGATAAAATTTGAATTGAGATTGGTGCTGTCCGCCATTTAGTTCTCCTCCTTGTAGTGTGCGAGCGCCGCAGCGAGTCTCGCTCTGACTCTGTCCTCGCCGAGCAGCCTGATTATCGAATGAAGATCGGGCGTGTTGCGGCGCGAAGTCACCGCGATTCTGATAACGGTCGAAAGGTCGCCGACATGACCCTTGAACGCCGTGGGATCTTTCTTGTATTCCTTGACGTTGGGCGTGTAGCCGAGCGGCTCGCACATCGCCTTGATGCGTGCAAACCATGCGTCCTTGTCGTCATTTATGTCAAACTCGCCGATGTATTTTTGAAGTATCGCCGCCGCATCGCCTGCGCTGATATTCTCGGGCAGGGTGTAGTCGGGGGTGTAGATTTCATCGTAGAAATACGAGACGAAGTCCTTGACCTGCTCCCAGTTTGCGATATCCTTTCGTGGCTTCGGGCAGTCGCGGTCTATCGAGAATATGCCGCGCGCAAAATCGCGGTTAGAGTCGAGAAGCTTGTAGAGCTCCTCGTCATATTCTTTCGCCCAGTTCAGTATATTGCCGAGCACCTCGTCCGCCGTCATGTGCGAAATAATATTCTTGCTCACGTCGTTGAGCTTCGCCATGTCAAACAGGCAGCCGCTCACGCTCATCTTCTTGAGATTGAACGGGAACTTCCAGCAGTCCTCCGTGGGATTCGCCCTGCGCCAGTCCTCGAAGTTCGAGTTGAGCAGCGTCATGATATATTCGATAACGCTCTCCTTGGGATAGCCCTGCTCAACGAAGTAGCTGACCGCCGCCTCGGGGTCTTTTCTCTTCGAGAGCTTGCGCTTGGCGCCCGTCTCCTCGTCTATCTTCATGACCTGCGGAGTGTGCGCGTATTTCGGCACTCTGTAGCCGCACGCCTTGAACAGCGCGATGTGCTTCGGGACGGAGGATATCCACTCCTCGCCGCGAATAACGTGCGTCGTGCGCATGAAGTGGTCGTCGCAGACATGTGCAAAGTGATAGGTCGGTACGCCGTCGCTCTTCAAAAGCACCTCGTCGATTATATTCTCCGGCATTTCAATTTTGCCGCGGATCATGTCGTCAAAGACAATTCTCTTGTTCTCGTCGCCCTCGGAGCGGAAGCGGAGCACATAGGGCTCGCCCGCTTCGATGCGCCTCTTCTGCTCGTCAAAGCTCAGGTTGCGGCACTTCGCCCATTTGCCGAAATATCCGGTTATCGCCGCGCCGCCGTTTTCCTGCTCTTCGCGGATAGCGGCGAGCTCGTCCGCCGTGCAGAAGCAGGGGTATGCCTTGCCCTCCTGCACGAGACGCTTGGCGACCGCGTGATAAATCTCAACGCGCTTGCTCTGGGTATAAGGGCCGTAAGCGCCCTTCTCCGTGTCGAATCCGGTCACGCCCTCATCAAATTCGAGGCCGAAGTTTTTGAATCCGTTGATTATCGCGGACACGCCGTCGGCGACCTCGCGCTTCTTGTCCGTGTCTTCGATTCTCAGATAAGTAAGTCCGCCGCTGACTCTCGCCGTAAGAAAATCGACGAGCGCGCCGAACAGGCCGCCTATATGGAGATACCCCGTCGGACTCGGTGAGAATCGGGTCACGCGCGCGCCCTCGGGCAGCCCGCGCGGGGGAAATCTCAGCTCGCAGTCCTCCGGTGTCAGCCCGTTTGAGCCGAACAGGAGATCGGCGAGTCTTTCGTTATCAGTCATTAAACCGCACTCCGTTTCTTGAGTAAATATATACACTATATTATCGCAGAAAAACGCCCGTCAATCAAGAGCCAAAGAACAATTTCTCAAATCAAAAGAGGACAATCGATAAAAATTTCATAAATCTTGTATTTTCCATTGATTTTTGGGCGTTTTTATTTTATAATGAATTTGACCGCGCAGGCAGGAGACTGTTTTTCGGGGGCTCATACGCCCCAAAACGGCGTCTGCATAAGCGCGCTGAAATGAAGAAAAATTTTTTCGGAGGTAACTGAAATGACAAAGAAGATCATAGCTCTTGTCCTTGCTCTCTGCTTCGTTTTTGCTTTTGCAGCCTGCAAGAAGGATAAGGACAACAGCGACACAACCACAGGCGAGCCCAACACTTCCGCAAACGGCGAGACGATTGCAAACGACGAGTCCAGCGAAGCTGAGTCCGTCAGCGGCGACGAGTCCACCGAGGCTCAGACCGACGCTTCCGGCAACACTGTTGCTCCCGCGACCGAGAAGAACACTCAGGGCGGCAGCCAGGGCGGCAACCATGGCGGCAGCAGCACTGCTTCCAAGCCCGCGACAAAGGCTGAGATAGTTGCGTATTTCAACAAGGCCATTAACGGCGTTAAGCCCAGTGCGAAGAGCGTTACAAGAGTTTCTGAGACGAACTACAGAAGCGGCAAAATCACCGGAGTGCCCTCCATCGTCGATAAGCTTGTCGGCGGTATAGACGAATTTGTTGACGGACAGCTCAAGAAGAACAGCAAGGGCTCCGAAACATTCTCCAATTCTGCGGCTATAAAGGCTAACTTCCCTGTTGAGAACGAGTCCTGGTCGAGTAAGCTTACTGCGAATGATGTCGCAAGCGCAACTTGCACCGAGGCGGGTGGAGTTTACACCATCACTATAAAGACGGTTGCCGACAAGGCTTCCTCCAACGTTCATCACGGCTCGGGTCATGCCCCGAAGGTTTTCAGCGTGGTTCTCCCGTCTGTTATCAACGATCAGTTTAGCAGCGGCGTGCTTAAGTCTGTCGCTAAAGCCTTTAAAATCGGCACCGCTCAGATGGAGTATCCCTCCGGCACAGTTACCGTTAAGGTTGACGCTAAGACCAGCCGTGTTATCAATGCTACATATGATGCCAAATGGACAATTCACCTTCCTCTTGGCGACGAAATGGTAGTGCTTCCTTTCGGCACAAAGACCATTTACAACATCGCTTACTAATTAAACAAAATGACTGTTTTGAGGCAGGAGTTTCCTGCCTCAAAATGCATTTACAAACATATCAAGTGAAAAAGAAGGATATTTAAAATGGAAAAGAAAGTTCTTGTTGAAACTTCCGCGCGCCATGTACATGTCACCAGAGAAGCTCTTGATATCCTCTTCGGCGAGGGTTATGAGCTGACCGTCAAGAAGGAGCTCTCTCAGCCCGGCCAGTTTGCGAGCAACGAGCGCGTTGCCGTTATCGGACCGAAGGGCAGCTTCCCGGCAGTCTCCATCCTCGGCCCCGTGCGTCCCGAGAATCAGGTTGAGATTTCGCTCACCGACGCCCGTTCGATAGGCGTGACTGCTCCTGTCAGAGAGAGCGGCGACGTTGCGGGCAGCGGCGCCTGCAAGCTTGTCGGCCCCAAGGGTGAAATAGAGCTTGAGTGCGGCGTTATCGCAGCGCAGAGACACATCCACGCAACTCCCGAGGATGCCGAAAAATACGGTCTTCAGGACAAGCAGATAGTCAGCGTCAAGATCGACTCCAACGGCCGTTCGCTCGTTTTCGGCGATGTCGTCGTCAGAGTCAGCCCGAAGTATGCGCTGGCAATGCACATCGATACCGATGAGTCCAACGCCGCAGGCGCAACTCCCGGTCTCATGGGCGAGATACTTGCGTAACAAAAAAACGAATTTCAGTCCTCTGCACTCTGAGTGCGGAGGGCTTTTCACTTGAGGTCGGGGAGGATGAGCAGACGCACTTATGTGCCAATAGCGGCGGAGCTCTTCAGGCAATATAACGACATTTTTATTCTCACATATAAAATTATTGTCGGCTCCCTTGTGTAAAGGGAGCTGGATCGGCGAAGCCGAGACTGAGGGATTGCGTCCGGATAAAAATTGTCGTGGTTGTCCTCGATTTATCAACAGGCAAATTCTTATTTCCGGATACTTACGCGAAACCGCCGCCAAAATCAAAACACTTTTCCACGATGTGTTTCACTAATGACGCATTTACACAATTTGGACTACCCCCGTTAAACGAAATTTTATCTTTTGTCTATTGAATGATTGGAACAACGATTATACAATTATATATAAATCAATAAGGAGTGAAATAAGATGAAAAAGATTCTGGCAATAATCCTTGCCGCTGTCCTCGTTCTCTCGTTCGCGGCGTGCAAGAAGAATGACACAAACAACGACTCCACTACCGGTGACGCGCAGACCTCCGGTCAGGCGGCGAATGTTTCCGCTTCCGATGATACCGCTTCTTCCGAAGAGGCTTCCTCCGAGGTCGAGACCGAAGTAGTCACCGATAAAGAGGGTCACACCGTTATCGAGACTAAGGCTCCTCAGTCCTCCGATACAAAGACCACGACCAAGGGCAGCACGACTCCCTCCAAGGGTCTCAACACCAACGACGCAGCAGCTTGCATCAAAGCTTATCAGGCGGCGGTCAACGCTACAAAGCAGTTCAAGAGCGGCAGACAGAACATGGCTCTCAAGGGCAGCATCACTGCTGACGGCAGCCTCGGCGCTCTGCTCAAGATAGCTCAGAAGCCCGTTGCAAACGCACTCAACAAGAACTCCAAGGATCGTACCGATATCCCCGGCAAGCCCTCGGGCATGCAGGCGAGCCACATGAAGAGTGCCAGCGCGGTGACCAACGGCAACTACACCACTATTACCTTCAACGTCAAGGATCAGACTCAGGGCGCAAAGGCTGATAACCACAGCGGTTCCGTCGGCTGCGCAGTCGGTACTCTCGGCGATGTCGATAACGCTATCAGAGAGCTTGGACTCAGCGTCGACTACAAGGACGGCAAGATTGAGCTGACCTACACCAACTGCAAGGTCGTCGTCAAGATTGACAACATCACCGGCAAGATCGTCGAAGGCAGCTGGGCATATGATGTCAATGTCTATGCAAACGGCATCAAGGTCTCCATCGTCTCCGTCAATAACCTCAAGGGTATCGTCGCTTTCTCTTACACCGCTAAGGGCTGATATCTGAAAAAAATCGAAGCCGTCCGTCTTTTCCAGACGGGCGGTTTTTTGTCGGCTGTCGGGGATATGCGTCGGATAAACTGCGGCTTTATTAAAAGTTAATTTTTTACCATGTTTTTTTATAAGATTTTTCTTGACCTGTACGCTTTAATAGCTTAAAATATAAACCTAATCAAATGCAACACTCAGATAAAATCTGTCGGGAGGGAGAAGAATGAACAAAAAGCTTATGAGATTTGCCGCACTTTTGCTTGCGGCGGCTATGCTCTTTTCCTTTTCGGCGTGCAGAACGAACGATGACGGTTCGGAGTCTTCTACGGACGAACCCTCGGTCACTGATGCGGGGAATATTCATGAGGAGTCCACCGACTCTGCGGAGCTGACAACTGACGAGCCGACGACCGACTCAAGAACCGTGACGCGCTCCAATGTTTCCGGCGGAACAAAGACCGAGACTGTCAACGTCTACAAGGGGCTCAACTCCACGAACACTTCGCGGGTGCTCAAGTATTACAAAGCTGCGGCGGCGAACACCAAGAGCATCGACGCCACGCAGTATATGTCCATGAAGCGCGTTGATTACACTCCGCGCAACAGTTTCCAGAAAGGTATGCTCACCGTGTTCACGGGAATCGCTTCGGCGGCTCTCGCGGCAAACAGCAAAGCGGTGACTACAATTCCCGGAAAATATAAGCAGATAAAGGCGAGCGATCTTATCTCGGCGAACGCTGTCGCTTACGGCAACTACACCATAGTGACGCTCAACGTCAGGATGCAGCAGGACGATCAGAATACTAAGGACGCGCATCAGGGCCCGGTCGGCAGGACTGTCGGAACGGTCGGGAACCTTGACAGAGTGTTTGAAGCCATGCCGAGCGTCAAGGTGGACTGCTCAAAGGGCAGCATCACGCTCAAGTATGATGACTGCAAGGTCGTTGTCAAGATTGACAACGGCAGCGGCTCGATAGTCAGCGGCACATGGAGCTACACCGTTGATGTTGATATCGACAATATATATGCGAGCATCGCGGGCAGCGAAGAACTGCTGATAACGAACACAGGCGGCGCGGTCGAATTTGTTATAAAGACGAATGACGAAATCTCGCTTCAAAGCCGCAATTCAAAATAAAACTGACCCGCACGGCGCGATGCCGGGCGGGTTTTTTGGATATTAAATTTGAGAAGAGAGCTGCCTTTTGACAGCTCTCTCTTTATGTTTTTATTTATCTGCTTCGGCGTCGTTTGCCTTTGCCTCTTCGATAACCTTCTGTGCAACGACGGGCGGCGCATCCTCATAGCGGGTGAACTCAAGGGTGAACCAGCCTCTGCCGGCGGTCACGGAACGCAGGACGGTCGAGAAATCGCCCATCTCGCCCATGGGAACTTCCGCGATGAGCTCCTGGATCTTCGGCTCGTCGGACGGACCCATGCCGAGCACGCGGCCGCGGCGCTTTGTGACATCGCCCATGATGTCGCCGAGATTCTCGTCGGGCATATAAGCCTTCAGAGTGCCGATGGGCTCAAGGATAACGGGGTTCGCCTGCGGGATACCGTTCTTGTATGCTATGTTCGCGGCGGTCTTGAACGCCATTTCGGACGAGTCTACCGGATGGTAAGAGCCATCGTAAAGGGTTGCCTTTATGCCGACCATCGGGTAGCCTGCAAGCACGCCCTTCTTGACGCTGTCGCGCAGACCCTTTTCAACTGCGGGGAAGAAGTTCTTCGGCACGGAGCCGCCGACAACTTCCTCGGCGAAAACGAGATCGTCGCTCTCGCAGGGCTCGAAGCGGATGAACACATCGCCGAACTGGCCGTGTCCGCCGGACTGCTTCTTGTGTCTGCCCTGAACTTCGACCTTCTTGCGGATAGACTCTCTGTATGCAACCTTCGGCACGCTGAGGTCGACCTCAACGCCGAACTTGTTCTTGAGCTTGGAAACGATAACATCAAGGTGCTGTTCGCCCAGACCGGAGAGAATCTGCTCGCGGGTTTCTTTGTTGATGACGAACGAAATTGTCGGATCCTCTTCGAGGAGTCTGAGCAAGCTCGCCGCGACCTTCTCTTCGTCGCCCTTCTTGCGAACCTTGACTGCCATTGAAAGGCAGGGGGTCGGGAACTTGATGCCCTCGAGGGTTATCGGGTTCTTTGCCGAGCAGACCGTGTCGCCGGTCTTGATGCCCGCAAGCTTTGTGACAACGCCGATGTCGCCCGCGGGGATGCAGGATGCGTCCTCCTGCTTGCTGCCCCTGAGGGTGATTATCTTGCCCATTCTCTCGCTCTCTTCGGTGCGGGAGTTATATGCGGGGGTGTCCGGGGTTATCTTGCCGGAAACAACCTTGAAGAAGGACATCTTGCCGACGAACGGGTCGGCGATGGTCTTGAAGCAGATAGCCGCAAGCGGGCCGTTTTCGTCGCAGGGAAGACCGTTCTCGCCTGCCTTGTCGGCTGCGGAGGGAGCGGAATAGACTATCTCGTCAAGGAGCATATCAATAGCTTCGCAGGTGTAGCCCGCGCAGGCATATACGGGGATAACGGAGCCGTCGCTGACGCCGGAGTTGAGAGCCTTGATTATCTCTTCGCGGGTGAAAGTCTCGCCTGCAAAGAACTTCTCCATCAGCTCGTCGTCGCTCGAAGCGACTGCTTCTGTAAGTATATCGAGCATCTCGTCAAGCTGCGGGTCGGAGGGCATTGCGACCTCTTTCTTCTCGCCGCCGCTGTAGTCGAAAGCCTTGCGGGACGCGAGGTTGACATATGCCGCAACCTTGCCGCCGTCCATATAGGGGACGATAACGGGGCAGATAGCGCCGCCGACTGCGTCTTTTATAGCTGCAAATGTTTTATAGAAATCTGTATTGTCCGCGTCGCAGCGGGTGATGGCGAACATTCTCGAAATGCCTCTGGCGTTCGCCGCCTTGAGAGCTTTCTCTGCGCCGACGTCAAAGCCGGAGCCAGCCGCAGTGACGATGAGCACGCTGTCCGCCGCGCGGATGCCTTCGCTCATGCCGCCCGCAAAGTCAAAAAGACCGGGAGTGTCGATTATATTTATCTTCGCGCCGTTCCACTCGATAGCGGCAACAGCGGTTGAAACCGTGGCCTTTCTCTTTTTCTCCTCGGCGTCGAAGTCGAGCACGGTGGTGCCGTCGGCGACTCTGCCGAGTCTGTCGGTAGCCTTCGCGGTGTAGAGCATTGCTTCCGCAAGGGTTGTTTTTCCTCTGCCGCCATGACCTGCTATGGCGATATTTCTTATGTCTTTCGCGTTATAGGCTTTCAAAAAAAGTCCTCCTTATCAAAGCGCCGCTGCGCGTTTAGATTTACTGCATAAAAATTAACCACAGTTTTGAAGAAATTATAGCATACATTACTATAGATTTCAACAAAAAAATAAAAATATATTCATTAACGTTATATAAACAAATTGAGCACAGTTTGCACTTGTAAAAGGATATAAAAATAGTATGTTTTGGTCACATCGGGGCTGTTTATCTCAAAATAAAAATAAGGACTGCGGCGATCCGCAGTCCCTTGTGATAAAAGTTATAACAAAACATCCCCCGCACCTCTCGGTGCAGGGGATGCATTATATCAATTTTTACGCAGCTTTCTTTTCTTTTCTGCGCTCTGCCGCGCGTCTGATAGCCTTGCCTATCTCGAACATCGGGATAGTGGAGACCGAGAGACCTGCGGAAATGAGCAGCTCGTTGAGCTGGAATGTGCCGGGCGCGATGTCAATTTATTATATTATCTGGAGACTTTTCTTTTCGCTGCGGCACGCTGAACGACCTTGATTATCTCGACTATCGGGATTATCGAAAACGCGAGGGCGAGCGATGTCGCATATTCGGCGAAGCCTATCGGAGTGAAGCCGAAGGCGTTTGCGAGGAACGGTATCTCAATAACCGCCGTAGTCAGCACGAGCGACGCCACCATAGCAGCGAACAGGGGCAGGTTGTGGCTGCCGCGAAGGCTCATCTTTATGACCGAGCCGCGCTGCGAACGCATATTGAACGAGTGGAATATCTCGCACATCGACATGGTGAGGAATGCCATCGTCATGCCCTGCTCGCACTGTGCGATGTTCATAAACGCCCAGTGTCCCGTCTCGAAGCGTTCGCCTATAAAGAACGCCGCGAGGGTCAGTGCGGTGACCAGCACGCCCTGATAGAGCACATCAAAGCCGAGCCCGCCTGCAAATATTCCGTCCGACGGATCGCGCGGGCGGCGGCGCATGATATCGCTCTCCGCCTTTTCGAGTCCGAGCGCGAGCGCCGGGAAGCAGTCGGTGACGAGGTTTATGAACAGCAGATGCGGCGCTTCGAGAATGGTGAAGCCGAGAAGCGTTGCGGTGAATATCGCGAGCACTTCCGCGAGGTTTGAGCCGAGCAGGAATTGAATAGCCTTTCGGATATTGTCATATATCCGGCGGCCCTCTTCAACGGCGTTGACAATGGTCGCGAAGTTGTCGTCCGTGAGCACCATGTCTGCAACATTCTTTGTGACGTCCGTGCCGGTGATGCCCATGCCTATTCCGATATCCGCGCTCTTTATCGACGGCGCGTCGTTGACTCCGTCACCCGTCATGGCGGTTATTTTTCCTTTTGCGCGCCATGCGTTGACTATTCTCGTCTTGTGCTCGGGCTGCACGCGCGCATATACATATATATTTTCGACTCTGTCCGCGAACTCTTCGTCGCTCATCGCGGAGAGCTCCGCGCCGGTTATTGCCTGTGACGGATCGGTGAGTATGCCGAGCTCCGAGGCTATCGCAACGGCGGTGTCCTTATGGTCGCCGGTTATCATAACGGGGGTTATACCCGCGCCGCGGCACTCCTCTATAGCCGCCTTGACCTCCGGGCGAACGGGGTCTATCATGCCGGTAAGGCCGATGAATATCAGATCATGCTCGAGCGCCTCGGGCGAAAAATCGTCGGGCGCGGAGTCGTATTTTCTCATCGCCGCCGCGAGCACACGCAGAGCCTTATCCGCCATCCTCTTGTTTTCCGAGGCTATTGTCGCCTTTATCTCGTCTGTCATCGGAACGATTTTTCCGTCAATAAAAGCGTGGGTGCAGAGATCGACGACAACATCGGGAGCACCCTTTGTGTATTGAATAATGCCGTCCGGTGTCTTGTGGACGGTGGACATCATCTTTCTGCCGGAGTCGAACGGAGCTTCGCCGATTCTCGGGCTGTCGCTTTTCAGCTCACCCTTATGAAGTCCGAGGCTTATCGCGTAGCTGACGAGAGCCGCCTCCGTGGGCTCGCCGATCACGAGTCCGTCGGAATCCTCCTGCGCGTCGGAGCAGAGGGACATGGCTCTTGCGAGCAACTTTTCGTCGCCGTAATGATCGACGACGGTCATCTTATTCTGCGTGAGAGTGCCTGTCTTGTCAGAGCAGATTATCTGCGCGCAGCCGAGCGTCTCAACAGCGGTGAGCTTGCGGATAACCGCATTTTTCTTCGACATGTTCGTAACGCCTATCGACAGCACGATAGTGACCACCGCCGCAAGTCCCTCGGGAACGGCGGCAACGGCGAGGCTGACGGCTACCATAAACACGTCGATAACGCTCTTGAATATCAGCGCGGGATCGCCGCCCGCGAGAGTGGAGCGCTCCATGAACAGCGAGAACGCGAAGATGAAAACGCAGATTCCAAGCACGAGGAAGGTGAGAGTCTTAGAGAGTCCCGCAAGCTTTTTCTGGAGCGGGGTCTGTCCGTCCTCTGCCTTTGTTATGGCGTCGGCTATCTTGCCCATCTCGGTATTCATGCCCGTGTCGGTGACAACGGCCTTGCCGCGTCCGTAGACAACGGCGCTGCCCATATACGCCATGTTCTTTCTGTCGCCCAGCGGAATATCGCCGCCGTCGCCCGCGCCGAGAACGGAGATAATTTTGCTCACGGGCACGCTCTCGCCCGTCAGTGCAGCCTCCTCTATTTTAAGGCTGGCGCTCTCGAATATGCGGCAGTCTGCGGGAACAGCGTCGCCCGCCTCAAGCACAACAACGTCGCCGACGGTCAGATCCTCGCTCTTGACAGTCATTATCCTGCCCTCGCGAATGACCTTGGAGGTCGCCGCGCTCATCTCCTGAAGCGCCTCGATAGCCTTTTCCGCCTTACTCTCCTGCAAAACGCCGAGCACCGCGTTTATGAGCACGACGGCGAGGATTATCACGGTGTCCGTAGGGAAGGACGGCGAGCCGGAGACCTTGCCCTCGTAGACTGTTGTCACGGCGGATATGACCGCGGCGACGATAAGGATGATTATCATCGGGTCGGCAAGCTGCTCAAAAAACCGCCTGACGAGCGATTTCTGCTTTGCCTGTGCCAATTTGTTTTTGCCGTATTTCTCAAGACGGCGTTCGGCCTCGGACTGCGAAAGTCCGTTTTCCGAGCTCTCCGTCCGCTCGAACACCTCGCGGACGTCTTCAAGATAGTACTTCAATTTTTATGCCTCCCTTTCGGTTAAACAAAAAAGGCCTTCGACAGACCATGTCTGCCAAAGGTCTTGCCTCAAACGCATTCAATGCATATGTCTGCTGCCAGCCGGGCTCGGTCGGTTATCGCGACCTGCACGACGGTTGGTGACAGCGAGATGGGCTTTTGCCCATAGCTACTCCCCAATGGATGTGTATTTATCATACTCCGCAAAAGAGGAAATGTCAATTAAAAATTTATAAATTTTTATCTATTATTCTTTTTATTCGACAAAATCGCTCTTGACAAAAGCGCAATGTGAATATATAATTAATGCGTATTCTGACAAATGTTTCTGTGGACTCGCATGTTTTTGTAAGCCATTGACCGTTTGATGGTTCACAAAAATGTGCGGGTCCATTGCACAACATATAATATAGAATGCAAATTTTTTCACGGAGGTACCACAATGAAGGGTACAGTCAAATGGTTCAACGCAGAAAAAGGTTTTGGCTTCATCGCTAACGATGAGGGCGGCGACGATGTTTTCGTACATTTCTCCGCTATCGTTGCAGACGGCTACAGAACTCTCACCGAGGGTCAGAAGGTCACCTTCGAGGTCGAGCCGGATCCCAAGGATTCCAGCAAGCTCAGAGCTGTCAACGTTGTTGGCGAATAATTTTCTCCAAAGTTGACGCGGGCGTCCGTTATGCGGACGCCCGTTTTTTATGTCTGTCTCTTCAACATATCCTCCGCAATGCTCTTCGCAAGCTCATCCATGTGCGAAAAGTCCATGGCGGAGATATATATGCTCTCGAGGTCGTCGTGTATACTCTTTGCGCTCGCGAGTGAGGCTATTGCTTCGCCGATAAACTCGCCGTAGGCTTTTTTGGTGAAGTTCAGCCGCGACATGTGCCGGCGCAGCGCGGTGCGGTCGGTGAAGCGCGATGAGTTTATCTTCACCGCGCCGTCAAACTCCGCAGGATGCAGCTTGTTTGAGGTCACGAAGCCGAGCGACAGGTCGGGGATGAGCAGATGCTCGGGCTCGCCGTCCGGGGAAAGGGGAGACGGGCTCGTGATTATGTCATGACCGCCGGAGAGAGCATATCCGCGAAGCAGTGACAGCAGGGCTGCGGAGCTCGCGATGTTGTCGTCCTCGATGATATATATGCGCTCGCAGAGCTGTCTTACCGTATCAGTGAAGAAAGTTATCCCGTCCGGAGTGACGGCGGATATCATTCTGTGACTCTCTTCGCCGATGCGCCCGGTCGGCCTGCCGAACTCGCGCGACGCGATGCGCGAAGCCGCGCGTTTGATTTTTGCCGTGTCCGTGCAGCCGAGCGTCAGGCGCAATATATCCTCGCGCAGCAGAGCGGAGGCTTCGAGAAAGCGCCTGCATCTGCGGTGGCACGCGGCGTTTTCGTCGGCCAGTGCGATAACCTCATCCGCACGCGAACGCAGAATATTTTTATCCCAGAATCTGCCTAAATCGACTATCTCCTGCGCGGCGCCCGGATATTTCGGCTCGAGCGTGTGCGGAGAAGTGCCGTCCGCTATCCAGCAGTTGAGCGCGGGCGCATATACGCCGTCGAGCGAAGCGGGGTCGGATGAGCAATATATCAGCTCCGTCTCTATCCCCGCGTCTGTCAGGGCGGAGTTTATCCGTTTCATCAGGCTTGATTTGCCCGTGCCCGGACCGCCCTTTATTATATATGTATACCCGCCCGAATGAGTCGGACAAAGCTCGCCGAAAAATGAGTGAAACCCCTCGGGCGAGCTGCACCCGAGAAAATATTTTATGCTACCCATAATACGCCTCCCGAAAAGTCATATTACAGAGTATTCACCGCCCGCTTGTCAGGTTACGGAAAAATATCAGCTTGCCGCTTGCCGTGTGAAACTGCTTGCCGAGGTTGACAAACGAAGCTAAAAAAGGTAAAATATCACAAGTGATTCAGGCGCAGTTGGGCGAGGAGGAATGCCGCCGCCGGGGGCGGAAGAAGGCATTGCTCCGAGGTGAAGAAACAAGGAGCGGAGCGAGCGCACCATCGTCCTCGGCAGCTCCATATCATTCGTTTCCGCCTTTGGCGAAAACTCATTCATTGCGCGCCTCGTCCTCTCCCCAAAAAGGCAAGCCTTTTTGGGACCCCTGTATTATGCGACTATGTTTCTGAGGGAAGCGCCGCGGACGGACAGCGGAAAGCTAATAAGCAGGAAGCAAACTAAAATATAAATATAACCGGGTGTGGCGCAGTTGGTAGCGCGGGTGGTTTGGGACCATCAGGCCGCAGGTTCGAACCCTGTCACTCGGACCAGCAGGGGCTGACAATTCTGTCAGCCCCTGCTTTTTGCTTGTTCTGCTACATCACCGACAGTATCCTGCGCTTTATTGCCAAAATCTAATCTCTGTTGTATAATTACCGTACTGTCCGGGCGGAGGTGAAATATATGTCAAAGCATTTAAAAAATTATGCGGCTACACGAGCGGCGACAAGACTTGTTATGGATGCGGCGCAAAGCGAAAAAGCCAAGGCCGGGCGTGTGACGATGCCGAAAGTCTTTTTCGTTGTCGGGTCAGTTGAGTTCGCCGTTATGATTGCTCTTACGTTTTTCAGCCTTTTGTCCGCCCATTTACCGGCCTTTGCCGTAATATTCGGCGTATTTTCGTTGGCGGGGCTGGCGCTTGTTATCGTATATTTTAATCAGCGCATATATTATACCAATGAAATGTTTGTCTATAAAAACTTTTTCGGCATCAAGCGCGCTTGCCGATATGATGAGCTTACCGGAATAGTTATAGAAAAAGATGTAAAGTTGTTTGCGGGCGAGAAAAAGTTTAATATTGACAGCATGGCGGTCGGCAGGAAAGAATTTCTTCGCTGTGCCGAGGCGGGATATTACCGTGCCCATCAAACGGATATTCCGATCGTCCCGAGACCGAAAGATGATATATTCAAGGGAAACATTAAGGACTCCGAACAATTTGTATGCAGCTATATTATTATAGCGGTGTGTTTGACGATTCTTCTCGGACTTTGTCTATATGGCGCAAAGTCCGATGCTCCTACCGAAAATGAGCTTAGGGTTTCCACCGTCATCTTTGAGCGATGCGAAGTTCGCGGCGAAAGGCTCCTGCTGTATAACGGTGGTGAAAAATATTATTGTATACCATATTACAAAGAATTGATACCGGACGCCGACAAATTCCTTGACGACAACAGAAACGGCGGTACACTGACGCTCGGCTTTATTGAAAGCGGAGATCCCGATAAAGATTCTGTAGGATATTATGCCGTATATACCGTTGAAAGCGATGGCAAAGAGCTGGTCACGCTTGAAAAGACAATTTCCATAAATAGGGCAAAAGAGAAAAAGCCCCTGTCTGTTTTTGCTTCCGTAATGATTGCGGTTTGGCTTTTGGTAATGCTGACCATTCTGGCAAGTATCTATGTCGGGCGGCATGTTAAAGAGCTCAGCCCGAAGGTTGTGCGGATATTTTTCAGAAGCAATGTTGTTAACTGGCCTGACCCAATGAAAACGCCGAGTGAGAAAAAACGAAAATAACTTCATAGGTTCTCCATACATCACGAACAAAATTCCAATAACAAACCCCGCTGTGCTTAAAAACGCATAGCGGGGTATATATTTTTTATATCGTGGATTTATCTGAACGGACACGCTGTGAGCTTCACCCAACCCACTTCGCAACCGCATCCGCCGTCAGATTTATCTGACGGGCGTTGTCTATCGTTGGGGTGCCGTCGCCGTCCTGGCTGCCGTAAACGCCGAAATATGCGTGGCATCCGCCGTCGATTATATATTCGGTAAGCTCGGGGAGGTTGCTGCGGTACTGCTCGTATTTTTCGCGGTTGAGCACTCCGTCATTGCTGCCGTAAATTGACAGCGTCCTTATATTTTCGTTTGAGAGGTCGGCGGTCGAATATGCGGCGAGGAGCAGCAGACCTTTAAAATCGCTCGGGTGTTTTTCGAGATACGCCGCCGCCATCGAGCCGCCGAGGGAGTGGCCGCCTATGTACCAGTCGGTGATCTCCGGAAACATCTCCCGTATGCCGTCTGCGGCGTTGACATCGAATACCGCGAGATTAAACGGCATCCTGACGAGCACGCAAAGTATGCCCTTTTGGGCGAGTGACTCCATGAGCGGCAGATATGCAGTGTATTCGACCTTGCCGCCGGGATAGAATATCAGTCCCTTTGTTGCATTTTTGCTCTTGCAGACTATATTACCGTTGTCGAGTTTGATTGTCTCGGGCAGGGAACTGCCGTCCTGAAGCCCGAATGATTCACCTGCGGGCGTTATCGCGTGATAGTAGTCGCCGAGATAGACGGCGCACGCTCCGAAAAGCAGCGCAATGACCGCGACTATCGAAACGATGCATATTGTTATCTTCCGCTTTTTGCTGCCTGTCTTTGCCATGACAATGCCTCCGTCGGTTTCTGAGTCGATTATATCATACCGAACCCCTTAAAGCCAAGAAAAAATCTGTTGCAGTTTTTCCCGTCCTCGGTTATGATATTAGCGTAAAGGAGTGCTGTTATGTTTTCGGAAAAATTTATCTGTGCGGGCTATGATTATACAACCTATACATTCCATGTCCCCGCGCCCTATTTCAGAAAGACTTTTGAGATAGACGGCGAAGTCAAAAAGTGCGTTATTACGCTGACGGGACTCGGATTTTATGAACTCTATGTCAACGGGCAGAGGCTGACTAAAGGCATTTTGGCCCCGTATATCTCGAACCCCGACGATCTTGTCTATTACGACGAATATGACATAACCGAGTGCCTCGTGCCGGGGAAGAATGTTCTCGGCATAATGCTCGGCAACGGAATGCAGAACGCGCCGGGCGGGCAGATCTGGGACTTTGATATCGCCGCCTTCAGGGGCGCGCCGCGCACGGCTTTCTGCGTCTCGACGGAATATATTGACGGCGGAATTGATATTTTCGAGGCTGACAGTTCAGTCAAAACTGCGCCCTCCCCGGTCATTTTCGATGACCTGCGCTGCGGCTGCTACTACGACGCGCGCCTTGAAATTCCCGGCTGGTCCGAGCCCGAATTTGACGACAGTGCTTGGAAAAATGCCCTGCCTGCGGAGACCCCGCGCGGCGAAAAGCGCCTGTGTGAGGCGGAGCCGATAGCGCCCGTGCGTGAGATAAAGCCGGTTCTGATAAGAAAATGCAGGCTCAAGGAATACATAACCCGCGGCGACGTTGTCAAAGAGGCGAAGAAAATCGCGAGCGACGAGCGCGACGGATTTTTATACGATTTCGGCGTGAACTCGGCGGGCACGGTAAAGCTCAGGATAAGCGGCGAGCGCGGGCGGCAAATCGATCTGCAGTTCGGCGAATATTTTGCGCCCGACGGCGAGCCGGACACGAGCAACATCTGCTTCTATCCCGCCGGATATTCCCAGCGCGATGTGTACATACTTAAAGGCGAGGGCGAAGAAATTTTTGAGCCCGTGTTCACCTACCACGGCTTCAGATACTGCGTGGTGCTCGGTATAACCGAGCAGGAGGCGACCGCCGATCTTCTGACTTTTGTCGTGCAGAACTCGGCTCTGCGCGAGATCGGCTCATTCGGTTGCTCCGACGGGATGACGAACAAACTTCAGGCGATGACGAGAAACTCCGATCTTTCGAATTTCTATTATTTCCCGACAGACTGCCCGCACCGCGAGAAAAACGGCTGGACGGGTGACGCCGCTCTCTCCGCCGAGCACATATTGATGAATCTTGATGCAGTCAACAGCTACCGCGAGTGGCTTCGCAATATCCGCGCCGCTCAGCGTGCGGACGGTGCGCTGCCCGGCATAGTGCCGACGGGCGGCTGGGGCTTCGAATGGGGCAACGGTCCCGCGTGGGACGCTGCGCTGACGTATATTCCGTATTTCTGCTACGTCCTGCGCGGCGACAGAAAAATAATCGAAGAGAACGCGACGGCGATATTCCGCTATTGCGAGTATATCTCGCGCCGCCGCGACGCGCGCGGGCTTGTAGCGATTGGGCTCGGAGACTGGTGCCCGGTGACGAGGGTCAAATCGCCGCTCGAATTTACGGACAGCGTGACATGCATGAGTATTCTCAAGAAAGCCGTCTATATTTTCTCGCAGCTCGGACTCTCGCTCGAACGCGAGTTCTGCGAAAAGCTATATAATGAGATAAGAGACGCGGTCAGACGGCATCTGATAGACTTCGGTACTATGACCGCGATAGGCTCCTGCCAGACCTCGCAGGCGATGGCGATATATTACGATGTGTTCAATCCCGGCGAAAAGCCCGAGGCGTTCAAACGCCTTCTTGAGATAATCAAACGGCGCGATGACCATGTCGACGCGGGCATACTCGGCATGCGCGTGCTGTTTAGGGTGCTCTCCGATTTCGGCGAAGCCGACCTGGCTTTTAAAATGATAACCCGCCCGGACTATCCGTCCTACGGCAACTTCGTTGAGCGCGGGCTTACGGCTCTGCCCGAGGATTTTCTGCGCGAGGAGGACAGACCCAATTCGCTCAATCATCATATGTTCGGCGATATTTCCGCGTGGTTCATTGAATATATCGGCGGCATCCGCGTCAATCCTTTCCTTGCTGATCCGTCGGAGGTTGAGATATCGCCCGTATTTATTGAAAAGCTCGACAGCGCCGAGGCTTCGTATGAGACGGTCGGCGGCAAGGTGAGTGTCAAGTGGCGCAGAACGCTCGAGGGCATAGCACTCGATATCTTCGCAGACAGCGGGGTTCACGGCCGCATAAGACTGCCCGACGGCTATGCGTTCGCAGACGAGCGCGGCAGCATCGAAGAGCTTCACAGCGGGATTTTTGAAATAATCAGAGAGTGAAAGCAGGAGGAAAAATGAAAGAGAAAATACTTTTCGTCAATTCGTGCGTGCGCGGGGATAACGAGTCGCGCACTTTGGCGCTCGCCAAAACCGCACTCAGCCGTCTTGACGGCGATATAGAAGAGATACGCCTTGCCGACGCGGATTTGAAGCCGCTCGACGCGGCGGGACTCGCGAAGCGCGCCGAAAGCGCGGAAAAGAACGACTTTTCCGACCCGGTCTATGACTGCGCGAAGCAGTTCGCCGCCTGCGATACTGTCGTTATCGCCGCGCCGTTCTGGGACTACAGCTTCCCGGCGTTTTTAAAAATTTATATCGAATCCCTGTGCGTCGGCGGGCTGACTTTTCTCTACGGCAGCGACGGTGTCCCGATAAGCTATTGCAGGGCGAAGAGGCTGATTTATATCACCACTTCGGGCGGATATATCGGCGGCACGGACTTCGGCTTTGAATATATCAAGACGGTCACGAAGTCGTTCTTCGGTATTGAGAACTTCAGCTTTTTCAGTGCCGAGGGGCTCGATATTCTCGGCAATGATCCGGCTGCGATACTGAAAGCGGCGCAGGAGAAGATAGAGCGCGAGCTCTGATACAACTCAAAATTCAAACCCCCGGTGTTTTTCTTCGCCGGGGGTTGCTCTTTTATGAATAGCTGTTTTATTTTTGAACAAAAATCAATATATGAAAAATATTTTTCATAGTGACTGCATAATTCTCAAAAACGATTAAAAATAATTTATTTTGCAGTAGAATTATTTTGAAATACCTTTGGCATATATTTATGTCAGACCGATACTTATAACGAAGCGAAAAGGGGATCGCAATGAAGAGGGTAACGGCAGTTTTATTAGTCCTGTTGACGGCACTCGCGGTTTTTGCCGCCTGCTCCAAAAATTCAGTCCACACGGTGACATTCGACAGTTCGGGCGGAACGCAGATAAAGACCCAGCATATCCGCGACGGCGAGAGCGCCAAAAAGCCGTGGGATCCGCACAAAGAGGGCTTCACCTTCATCGAGTGGCAGTATAACGGCGCGGCGTTCGATTTCAACACCGCGATAACGGGGGATATCACCCTTGTCGCGTCCTATAGCATTGACGAGGGCACGGATATAGTCCTGCTCGTGCTCTGCTACGGCGACGGCAGGGAGAACGAGATAATCGAGATAAAGCGCGGCGAAGCGGCGTTTGCGCCGCCGACTCCAGAGCGCGAGGGATATAAATTCGAGGGCTGGTTCAACGGCGACACCGAGTTCGATTTCTCAACGCCCATAAACGATGATTTGAATCTCACCGCAAAATGGAAAGTTACGGGAAAAACCGAGAGCGGGTCCGAAAATCAGCCCGCGGCGGACGCGTCCGCTCAGGTGTATTCGCAGACCGCGGCGAAATATTCAGGCAGATGGTATCTCGACGGCTATTCCGATATATTTGTCGATGTGTCGAACTCTGCGAGCGGGATGAATCTGCGCTCGTATAACTTCTCGCTGCCCTCGTCTTCGGGGAACGTTGCGGCGTATACTCTCTATCCCTCGAAGTCGCTTTCATCCTCGGGCGGCAGCTGGGGCAACTCAATTTCCGTGCCGTTTGCCTCGTGGGAAAGCTCGCTGGGCGCGAATAAAATAATCCTCGGCAGCAACTGCTTTTATATCAATAATAAGAAATTCGTGAAATCTCCCGGTACTAAGGACAGATACACCGGCACCTGCTACAGAGAGGCGCGCGGAGTGTGGTATCTGTTCAACAATCCCGACTCCACGATTGAAATATACACCGCGCAGAAGGGCGGCGACGAGACGGGCGATCGCTTCGGCATAAAGGCGACGAATTTCGACATCGCAACTCTCAGCACCTATACGAAGTCATCGACCGGCGGCGGATATGCGGACAGAAAGAGCGACTGGGACAGCTACGGAATATCCGTCACTAACGGCGTTCTGACGATAAAGAACAAGAACGGCACAAGGACATTTTACAGCAAGAAAAAATACCAGAGCGTGACGGGCGTCAGGCTCAGCGCAACGGAAGCCAAACTCAGAGTCGGTCAGACGAAAGTGCTCACAGCTACTGTTATCCCCGCCGACGCATATGACAAGGACTACACCTGGTCGAGCGACGATCCGTCGATAGCGGAGGTCGCGGGCGGCATAGTAGTGGCGAAAAAAGAGGGCACGACAAATATCAGAGTTACCACAAAGGACGGCAACCGCGTAGCGGTCTGCAAGGTGACGGTATATATCGACCATGTCACGGGCGTTACCCTGAACTCGTCCTCGCTCAGCCTGACGGTCGGCGATTCGAGGCAGCTCCGGGCGACAGTCGCTCCGCGCAATGCGGCGAATCAGAAGGTCACATGGTCGAGCAGCAATGCTAATGTAGCATCTGTCTCAAGCTCCGGGCGCGTCACGGCAAAGGCGAAGGGCACCGCCGTGATAACCGTAAAGACCGAGGACGGAAACAAGACCGCTTCATGCACAGTAACCGTCAAGAATCCGACCCTCGCGGCCGTTGCGGCGGCGCAGGTGTCGAACAACGGCACTGCCGCGCCGCAGATACACGCGTCGGCGCTCGTCTCCGGCGGAACGGGGAAATATACTTCTTATAAAATAAAGATATTTTTAAACGGCGCGCTCGTGGCGGAAAAATCGGAAAAGAGTATGTCATATACCCCGAAGGTCAGCGGAATGTACACCGTGGAAGTCACTGTTACAGACTCCGACGGGGAAACGGCGAGCGGAAAGATGCTCATAAATGTATCTGTAGTCGAGCCGACAGAGAAGCCCACCGAAAAGCCCACCGAAAAGCCAACCGAGAGGCAGACGGAGAAGCCTACGGAAAAGCCCACGGAGAAACCGACAGAGAAACCGTCCGACGAACCGATAAATCCGATCCCGTCGGAGCCGGCAGATCCCGTGATCGAGCCGACGACGGAAGCACCGGTTACCCCCGAGCCCGCACTGGACTGAATATAAAACGCAAATAAAAAAGACTGTCGCAGATTTATTCTGCGGCAGTCTTTTGCTCATTTTATGCCTGGTAAGTCCCCATAAAGCTGTTGACATCGCTCTCGCATGAGCGCATGGCGAGTATCGTCTGCACGAAGAGCTTTTCAAGCTCCCAGCCGAGCCTCTCCGCACCCGTGCGGATAACGTCGCGCGAGCAGCCCGCGGCGAATTTTTTGTCTTTGAACTTCTTTTTGAGGCTCGAGACCTCCATGTCCATCACGCTCTTTGACGGGCGCATCAGCGCCGCCGACCAGATAAGCCCTGTCAGCTCGTCCGCCGCGAAGAGCACTTTTTCCATCTCGTGAACAGGCTCGACCTCGACGCAGATGCCGTAGCCGTGGGAGCAGATTGAATATATCATGTCGTCGCCGACTCCGCCCGCCTTGAGCAGCTCGGGAGCCTTCTTGCAGTGCTCCTCCGGATAGAGCTCGAAGTCGATGTCGTGCAGCAGACCGACTATGCCCCAATATTCCTCCTCGTCCGCATAGCCGAGCTCCTTTGCGTACCAGCGCATAACGCCCTCGACGGTCAGCGCGTGGCGAATGTGAAACGGGTCTTTGTTGTATTTTTTCAGAAGCTCAAACGCTTCGTCCCTCGTGATTTTGCTCTCTCTCATTTTTGTCGTCTCCTTGCATTTTGCGCATTATTGCGCGAGTTTTCACAATTATACCACTTGCTTGGTAGGCTTTCAACTATATGCGCGGTTTTATGTCGAGATTGACAAGCGCGCTCTGATTTATCGAAAACAGCAGATCAACAAGCTCATTTTCGTCAATGCAGTAGTCCGAGCGTATCCATTGGATAATAACGCCCGTGCTGCCGTTGAGAATATATGAGTAGATATATTGCTCCTGCTCCTTCGGAAAAACGATGTTCAGGTTCTCAATAAACTGAATTATCGACTGCTGCATGAATTTTGAACGGAACGCGGGGTCAACCGAGTCGACAAGCAGCGTGCGGAACGGCTTGTCGTTTTCTTTGATATACATTAGAAATGAAAGCAGATATCTGTGCGCGCCGAGGTCGTTTTCCGCGCCTATTTTCTTTAAGTGATCCTGAGTCGCGTCGAGCAGCTCGTTTTCGACCTCTTCGAGCAGCTCTTTCGGCTCGGAGTAGTGCGCATAAAAGGTCGAGCGGTTGAGTTCGGCGCGCTCGCATAATTCTCTTACAGATATTTTTGCTACCGAGCCTTTCTCGCCCAGGAGATCCATCAGCGCGTTTTTGAGCAATATTTTTGAAAGTCTCGTGCGCTGGTTATTTTTGATGTTCATATTATCCCACCATTTTCAGATGATTTTGTCGGTTTCATAACAGCGATTAACAAAACTGATGATTGTTAATCCGACACGATGTAGATATAATAGTAGTGTAATATGAAATCTTTCAATTGTCAAGGAGACCTTAACCTTTCTGTCTCCAATGATTTTATCGCCTGCGGAAAACGGCGCGTTACGGAAAGCTTCAGACGGAATCCGAGGACGCGCCGAAACCGCAGCGACAACTATATAAGAAATTCATTCAGCCTTTTAACATTTTAGCCGCGCCGACCCTACGGGGTCGGTTTACGGCTCAAATCATATAAAAAGCACCGCAAGCGCATAAAGCTGTGGCAAAGGCAGCTGCAAATATATTTTTATATCCATAAGATAAAATAAATGAAGGAGTTCTCGTGATGGCAAAAGCAAAATTTTTTGAAAAGCGGGCGCTTGATTCGCGCCTGACCTCGCCCGATGTTACGGCGAAGGAGAAGTGGCTGGGCTATCTGCTCGGCCCGTCCGGCGCGCTGCTTTTAAACGCCGTGCTCGCGACCTACCTCAATGTCTATTATACCGATGTCCTAAACCTCACCACCGTGTGGGGCGGCGCGTTCCTGGCGGTGTTCCCGATAGTGTCGAAGATAATCGACGCTATAACAAATATAGTCATGGGCTATATCATCGACCGCACGCGCACAAAACAGGGCAAGGCGCGCCCTTGGCTGCTGCTCTCCGCGCCGCTTGTCGCCGTGACAGGCATATTGCTCTTCACAGTCCCCTCGGGTAACCGGACGGTGCAGGTGATATGGGTCATGCTCTCGTATAATCTGTTTTATTCGTTCGCTTATACAATTTATAACATGAGCCACAATCTTATGGTTCCGCTCTCGACGAGAAACACGGAACAGCGCGGTTCGCTCTCGGTTTTCAATCAGATATCGACTATCATGATGAGCGGCATAATCGTCGCGCTCATCTTCCCCATGCTCATCATGCCGCAGCTCGGCGTTGACAAATCAAAGTGGATAGTTACGATGAGTATTCTCTCGTGCATCGCGCTGCCGCTGACGCTTATGGAGTATTATTTCACCAAGGAGCGCATCACCCTCGAAGGCGGCGAGCAGAAAAAAGAGAGCGTCGCAATGGTAACTCAGCTCAAGGCGATTTTCAGCGACAAATATATGATAATAATTTTCATATATTTTCTCATTTTCACCGTCGGCTCGACTATCAAAAATATCTCGCTCGTCTATTTCTCGAACTATGTCCTCGGTACATATAACGACGGCAAGACCCAGACCATGCTCTCCGTTATCGGCGGAATCCCAATGGGCATCGGCATTTTTGCCGTCTGGCCGCTCGCGAAAAAATTCGGCAAGCGCAACTTAACGGCAATCGGCTTTATCTTCTATGCTGTCGGCTCGGCTATATGCTGGCTCGCGCCGACGAATATGGTAATAGTGCTTATCGGTCAGTTTATAAAGAATATCGGCGGTCTGCCGTGTTCTTATGTGTTCATGGCGCTGTTCGCGGATGTGCTCGACCATGTCGAGTGGAAAAACGGCTTCAGGTGCGACGGCATCGCGATGTCGATATATAACACGATCGCTGTGGCGAGCGTCGGAATTTGTACGGGCGTATTCAACCTCATCCTCTCGAAATCCGGCTATGTAGCGCCCTATCTCGACGCGACGGGCAAGCTCATCGCCGTGCAGTCGGAGAGCGTCAAGAGCGCGATAACATTTACTTTCGTAGGGCTTGAGACGATAACCGGCATAGTCCTTGCGATACTTCTGCTGTTTTTGAATGTCGAAAAGAATATCGCCAAGGAGCAGGAGGAGATAAAGCAGAGAAACGGGGAGACAACAGAATAAAATGAAGAAGAAACTTCTGATAATCATTCCGATTGCAGCCGCCGTCATTGCCGCGTGGCTCGCGTTCTGCGGCTATCAGTGGAGCTGGGGACCGTTTGTGAAGCTCCACGATGTAAAAACCGCTTCGCTCGAGGGCAACGGCGAAAAGTATTCGCTTGATAATACACCCGAAAATGCCGACAACCCGATAAAAGGCAAGACCGTTATATTCCTCGGCTCTTCCGTGACCTACGGCTCGGCATCCGGCGGGGTTTCGTTTGCCGACTATATTGAAAAGCGCGACGGCTGCGAGATGATAAAAAGCGCAGTCTCCGGCACGACCCTCGTTGAATCCGGCATTGATTCATATGTGTCGCGTCTCAAAAAGCTCGATGCGGAAAAAGCCGATCTTTTAGTCTGCCAGCTCTCGACCAACGACGCGTCTCAGAAGAAAGAGCTCGGAAAAATAATAGAGTCGAAAAATCTCAATGACTTCGACACAAAGACCGTAGCCGGGGCGATAGAATACATAATCTGCTGTGCAAAAGAAAAATGGAATTGCTCCGTAATATTTTATACAAGTCCGCGCTACGACAGCGAGCGCTATCAGTCCATGGTCGATACTTTAAAAGCGGCGCAGGAGAAATGGGGCATATCCGTTATCGATATGTGGAACGACGATAATTTGAACGCCGCCTTGAGTGCCGATATGAATTTGTATATGGCGGATAAGATACACCCGACAAAGGCGGGGTATCGTGAAATCTGGACTCCGTTTATGGAGCGGGAAATCTTTGCAGTTATGAGCGCGAAAGAGGTGAAAGAATGAAAGCCGTAAAGCTTAAAACAGAGTATCTCAAAAATCCGCTGGGGATAGATATTAAAAACCCGCGTTTCATGTGGAACTGCGAGGGCGGAAAGGCGCAGAGCGCGTATAGAATAATCGCTTCCGATACGCGTGGCAATATTCTATGGGACAGCGGCAAGGTCGAATCTTCACAGATGACTTTTATTCCGTATCCGCTTGATACTCCGTCGCGCCTGAGAGTGAATTGGAAAGTGAAGCTCTGGGACGAAAACGGGCTTGAGGGCGATTGGAGCGAGCCGGCATTCTTTGAGATCGGGCTCAGAAACGCCTCGGCTTGGAGCGCGAAGTGGATAACAGGAAACTATAATGTAAACAGAAAACAGCGTTACCCGGTCGACTGCTTCAAAAAAGAGTTCGAGTGCAAAAAGCCGATTCTCTCGGCGCGGCTCTATATGACCGCCTGCGGACTTTATTCAGCCGGGATTAACGGCGTTGATTTTTCAATGCCGCTCGCGCCCGGCATCACGGAATACAGAAAGCGCATACAGTATCAGACATATGACGTGACTTCTCTCCTGCACGAGGGCGAAAATATAATCTGCGCCGAGCTTGCCGACGGCTGGTACAGGGGCAGCGTCGGCGCGTGGGGGCTCAAAAATCAGTATGGCACCGAGACTAAACTGCTCGCTCAGCTTGAGATAAAATATACCGACGGCACGGTGCAGGCCGTTGTGTCGGACGGCTCGTGGCTCTGGAGCAGCGACGGCGCGATACGCTTCGCCGACAACAAGGACGGCGAGCGGGTCAACGCAAATATGACGCCGTCATACAGCGGTCACGCGAAAGAGACGAAGTGCAAAGTCGTGCCGAGCGCGTCGAATAATTTCCCGATAGCCGAAAAGGAGCGCTTCAAGCCCACTCTGTTCGTCACCCCTAGCGGGAAAAAGCTGCTCGACTTCGGACAGAATATAGCGGGCTATGCCGAGTTTGAGGTAACCGCTCGCAAGGGACAGAAAATTATTCTCGAGTTCGGCGAGCTGCTGCGTGACGGCGAGCTGACGCTCGAAAATATACAGTGCAAGAACAAGCATAAGACAACGCCTCTGCAGAGAGTCGAATACATCTGCAAAGAGGGAGTTAACCGCTACAAGACCAAGTTTGCGATATTCGGCTTTCAGTATATAAGCGTCGAGACGGATGCGACCGTCCGCCCGGAGGACTTCACCGCCATAGCCGTCTATTCGGACATGGAAGAGACGGGATTCTTCAACAGCTCAAACGAGCTGCTGAACAAATTCGTCGAGGTGACAAAGTGGTCGGCAAAGGGCAACTCGACCGACCTGCCGACAGACTGCCCGACCCGCGAACGCCACGGCTGGACGGGCGACGCGCAGATATTCTGCAAAACCGCGAGCTATCTTTTTGACTATGCGCCATTTGCCGAAAAATTTGTGCGCGATATGTGCGACGAACAGCTCAAAAACGGCGATTTCCGCCAGATAGCCCCACGCGGCGGTGTGGATTTCTATATGACTTTTATGGACGGCTCGGCGGGCTGGTCCGACGCAGGCGTGTTTATTCCGTACAGGCTCTATAAGCAGTACGGCGACAGAAAGATTCTCGAGCGCTTCTATCCCAACATGCGCGCCTTTGCCGAATATAAAATAAAGACTCTCGGCAAGTGGTATCCGACCGCCCTGCCGACGGGAGTGGGACTCAAAAATTTCCGCAATATTTCAAACTACCGCCAGTCCTACGGCGAATGGGCGGAACCCGCCGATGTCAAGGCTCTTAAATTTACGGATTTTGTCAATCCGAATCCAGAGGAGACAACGGCTTACATAGTCTATATGCTCGAAACGATGGCTGATATAGCCCGCGTCCTCGGTAAGGACAGCGACAGAAAGCTCTATGAGAAAAATGCCGCAAGGGCAAGAAAGGGCTACAGTGCGCTCGTCTCCACGAAAAAATTCTCGCTCGATACCGATCGCCAGGCGAAGCTTGTGCGCCCGCTTTATATCGGTCTGCTCGACGAAAAGCAGTCGGAATACGCGAAAAAGCGGCTCATAAAAGCCCTCGACAACTACTCGTGGAGGCTCGGCACGGGATTCCTCTCAACTCCGCTGATACTGAGCGTTTTGGCGGATATAGATATTGAATATGCCTACCGCTTACTCGAAAACGAGCAGATGCCCGGCTGGCTGTTTATGTCCAAAAACGGCGCAAACACCGTCTGGGAGTCGTGGGAGGGCACCGCGGCGCAGGGCGGCATAGCCTCGCTCAACCACTATTCAAAGGGTGCGGTGTGCGAGTGGCTGTTCGGCACGATGTGCGGAATAAATGTCGAGGGCGAGAATAAATTCAAAATATCCCCGCGCCCGGGCGGACATTTTGAGTTTGCCGAAGCGAGCTATGACAGCGTATACGGAAAAATATTCGTGCGCTGGGACAAAACTGACGGGGGATACAGATATAAAATATCCGTCCCGTCGAACTGCCAAGCGGATATAATTCTGCCCGACGGAAGAAAACAGACCGTCGGAGCGGGTGAATATGAATTCTGAGGAGGAAAATCCATGAAAAGATCGATAGCTGCCGTTATGGCGATTCTTGTTCTGCTTGTGTCGCTGCTGTGCGCGTGCAAAAAGGACGACACAAAAACAAATGCAGACACCACCGGCGAAGCGCAGACGAGCGCGGACGGACAGATTATTGAAGACACAACAGCCCTGCCCGAGGACAGCACCGCGCAGGGGGACGAGACGGACGAGACTCAGTCAGCCGATCCCGCAAAGCCCGGCGAGACAAGCGCACAGGTCACTGCCGCACCCTCAAAGAGCACAAAAGACTGGAATAAAGTGAGATAATCGCCTATTTCAACACCGGCGCGAACAGAGTAAAATATCAGGCGAAGTCCGTCACCCGCAACTACACCGAGACGAAGAACAACGCCGACAAGACCGAGTTGCCCAAGGCGATAGACGCAATAGGCAAGAGCGCGATGAAGACCTTCATGAAGCGCGACGATAAGGCGATAGTCCTGACCTCAAAAGAGGACATCAGAAACGTATTCCCCGTCGGCGGCAAGGATTGGGTCAGCAAGCTCACTCCCGCAGATGTCAAGGGCGCAAAGGTCGAGGACAAGGGCGGCGAATATCAGATAACCCTGACCTTCGGCACTGAGGTCAATCCCTCCGGCGAAAAAGGCTATGCCGCGGCGTTCGGCGTGCTCACCGCCGATGTGGTAAACTTCGACTATCCCGGTCTCTCGCTCAGCGACCAGAGATTCACCTATTACAACGGCACTATCTCAGCTCGGTTCGACAAGTCCACCGGCAACATGGTCTATGCCCACTATGACTATCCCGTTATTATTGAACTGACGGCGCATCTGCTCGGCTCGAACACGAGGGTGAAAGTCGGCATGACAACAATAAACGATTTCACGATAAAATATTAAAAGTTACATCCGAAAAACAAAATGTCCCGCACGGAAACGTGCGGGGCGTTTTGCGTATATTCTTATTTGAGCGTGTTACCGGCGCTGAATGCTCTTGCGACCGTCTCGCCGAGGACAACATAGGTGTTGTTGAACGGGTCGAAGGTTATCGGCTGCGCCTTTGAAACATCGACGTTTCCGTTCTCGTCGAGCACACGCTCGTCAACGCAGACGTTGACTATTTCGCCGACCATGCGCCCGGTGCCTGCGTCGTAGCTCTTGAGCCTGCACTCTGCGGCGATGGGCAGCTCTTCAATCAGCGGCGCGTCAACAAACTTCGATTTGACGGCGTGGAAGCCCGCCTTTTCAAATTTATCGGGCGTATTCCCTGCGGAGACAAGACCGACATAGTCGCAGGCGGCAGTGTGTTCGAGGTCGGCCATGCTCACGGTGAATGCCTTTCTCTCGAGAATATTCTTCGTGGACTTGTGGCCCGCACTTATGCACATGGATATCTCATTGCCGCCGCTGATGCCGCCCCATGCGGCGTTCATTGCGTCGGGGTTGCCGTCCTTGTCGTAGGAACCGAGGATAAGCACCGGCTGCGGATAGGTGAAGGGCTTTGCACCGAAATCTTTTCTCATGATAATTCCTCCTTTGATTTGACTTTATTATAGAACCTGAAGTCGGCTTTAAGTCAAGGAAAAATGAAAAAAGTTTACAAATAAAAACAGCCCCGGACCCAACATCCGGGACTGAATAAAAATCTGTTAGTCTCTCTCTTTTTCGAACGAGATAACTTTTCCGCTCTTTGCGTTTATCTTGTACTCATACTCGAATCCGCCGCATTTGAATTCAACATCGTAGTGCGCGGTGAGCGAGTCGGTGTCAAGCTCGGCTTTGAGCTCCGTGACCTGAGCCTCGGTGAGACCCGCATGGCCGAGTGCGGCTTTCTTCGCGGCATCCGCAGAGATATATTTCGAGGGGTCGGCGGGCTTGGAATCGTCAAGCTCGCGGTCGAAGTCGATTATTCTGCCGTTCTTCGCGTTGACCTCGACTTCGTACTCGTATCCGCCCGAGACAAATTCTATATCATAGTGCGGGGTGCGGTCGTCCGCGTCAAGCTCAGCTTTCTTGAAAGTGACCTTTGAAGCGTCAAGGGAAACTTTCTTGAGGGCTATCGCCTTCGCCTCGTCGATGCTGATATAGCCTGAGACATCGGGCTGGGGCTTTGAGGGCTTCGAGGGGTCAGCGGGCTCGACTTCTTTTTTGAGAATGCTGCCGTCTGCGACCGCTATCTCGTAGTCGTATTCGTTAGCTCCGGCGATAAACTCGATATCGTAGTGGGCGACAAGATCGTCGCTGTCGAGCTTCGCTTCGGTGAACTTCGCGTCGGCTCTTACAACGCCCGCATCGGCGACTGCAATGTCTATCGCGGCGTCAAGGCTTATCTTCACTTCCTGCTGGATCTGCCCGGAGTTGCCCGAGCCCGTGTCGGGCTTATCCTGCGGCGGAGCGAACGCAGAGAAGATAGCCATAATGACTGACATGAGCGCGACTCCGATGGATTTGAAAATACTTGCAAACATAGTATCTGTCCTTTCTTATCGGGATCGTGTCCCTTAGTACACCCATATAATAACCCGCGAAAATTAAAGAAAGATTAGAGCGCAAAAATTTTTCGGAAAGTTTGAAGTCCGTAAAACAGTGTGCTGTGATGTTGATAAGTTGGGATTTGTCCATCCCCGATGTCAAACAATATAAAACAACAAAACCGGCCGCAGCAAATCTACTGCAACCGGTTCATTTATTTTATTATACCACCGTCAAAAGGTCACGGTGAACTCGCTTCCCTCGCCGTAAACGGAGAATGCGGAGACTTTTCCGCCGTGGAGTGCCGCTATCTGGCTGACGAGCGAGAGCCCCAAGCCGAATCCGCTTTCGCGGCTGCGGGATTCGTCCGCGCGGTAGAATCTGCCCCATATCTTCGGCAGATCCTCTTCTTTTATCCCGATTCCGTCGTCCTTCACCGAGAGCACGATGCCGCTGTCCTTTTTGAGTCTGACTTCAATGTGCCCGTCGTCTCTGCCGTATTTGACGGCGTTTGAGAGCAGATTTTCGAGCATCAGCGATATCAGCTGCGCCTGCGCGGGGATTATAATATTGTCTTCGATGTCCGCAGTGAGCGTGATATTCTTCGCGGGAACAAAACCGGCGCATGTTTTTTTGACGAGCTCGCTTAAGTCGGTGTCCTCGAGCTTGTAGCGCTTGTCGCCCTGCTCGGTGCGCGAGAGCGTCAGCAGAGCCGTGACGAGCTTTGTCATCTTGTCCGTCTGCTCGTCTATCGACGAGAGCGCCTCGAGCATATCTTCTTCGCTCGCGTTGTCGGACAGCGCGTATTCGCATTCCGCCTTTATCACGGCGAGCGGCGTGCGCAGCTCGTGCGAGGCGTCGGAGGTGAACTGCTTTTCATTTTCAAACGAGGTTTGAAGCCTTGCGAGCATGTCGTTGAAGGTCTCAGCAAGCGTGTATATTTCGCCCGCACTTTTCTCCATTTCTATGCGCTTTGAGAGGTCGGTTCCGTCGGTTATCTCGTGCGCCGAGCGGCAGATATTCTCGACCGGCTTCATCGTTTTGCGCGATATCAAATATGCCCCGACGGCGGCGATAATAATAAACGCCGGGAGAATGTATATGACCGTCCTGCTTATTGCGTCGAACGCGCTCTTGGCGGCGTCGGCGTTGATGAATCCGCGCACCCAGACCGGGGGATAGGTCGAGTTACTGCATATGAATTCAACTTTGAAAACCGTCCTGTCCGCGTTTGCTGGCAGTTCAACGCTCAGCGAGCTGACTTCGTCGCGGGTCAGACCCGCGTGCTCGAGCGCGATATCAATCGCCTTTTCGCTGTTTATTCCGTCCTTGAACTCGGTGCTTTTGTAGACGGGGTCGCCGAGCCCGGACATCGCGGTGTCCGCCTCGTATTTGATTATCTTCCCCGAAAAGGCGTCGATTTCGTATTCGTATTTGTTGAAATCGAGACGGGTGTCGTAATAATAATATTTGTTCCCGTCTGTCTCGAATGTTCCGACTTCGCCGTTCTTGCGATTCTCGCTGTTTATCAGCGCGGCGGGGGACTCGCCGTCGATATATCTGCCGCTCGAGTCAAAGACATTGCAGTAGACCTCGTCGACGAAGAAAGCAAAATCGTTCTCGATTTCGAGAATGCCGTTCTTGTATTCTATCTCGTCAACATTGCGCTCGACCGTGCTTATCAGCTCATTCTGCAGGCGCGAATCGGCAATCTGCGAGCCTGTTATCAGTATTCCTCCGATGCCGAGGGAGCTGACAACGGCGATGAGCAGCGTTATCCACACCGTTATCCGCAGCTTGAACGAAGAGCGACGGCGCGCGGGTCTTGTTTTTTTATTTGATGACATAGCCTGCACCCCTCACGGTGTGAATGAGTTTGATATCCTCGCCCTCGTCTATCTTCTTGCGGAGATATCGGATATATACGTCGACAACATTCGTGCCGCCCTCGTAGTCGTAGTTCCAGATGTGATCCTCAATTTTCTCGCGGCTGAGTACAACGCCCTTGTTCATCACGAGATATTGCAGCAGCTCATATTCCTTTGCCGAGAGCGATATCTCCCTGCCCGCGCGTTCAACGCGCCTCGCTGCCGTGTCGACTGTCAGGTCGCCGACGGAAATTATGCCCGTCTTTTCTCCGTATTTTTTGCGCGTCATGACGCGCAGTCTCGCCGAGAGCTCGTCGAACGAAAACGGCTTTATCAGATAGTCGTCGGCACCGATGTCGAGCCCCGTGACCCTGTCTTCGATGCTGTCGCGCGCCGTCAGGAACAGCACCGGCGTGTCGATGCCGTGCGCCCTTATCTTTTTGACAAGCTCGAACCCGTTCATTATCGGCATCATGACATCGAACACCGCCGCGTCATAGTCGGTCGATGTTATCAAATCATATGCCTCGCCGCCGTCAAAACAGCTGTCCACGCTGTAACCGGCAGCCTTGAGCTGCTTTGTGATTATCCTGTTGAGGCTCTTCTCGTCCTCGGCAAGCAGAATGCGCATTGGATCACCCTCCGGTATAATTATACAAATTTTATCATAGCGTGTAAAGATTAAATGAAGATTAGAAAATCGGGCGTGGGTATAAAAATAACACGAACACTGCAAAAGCAGTATTCGTGTCATTGGTGGAGACGAAGAGGATCGCTCGGCGCACTGCCGTGCGCCGACACGCACGCGGACTTTCCGACCGTCCACCGGACGCTCGGAATTCTGCTTCGCAGAACCGTCCTGTTCGATCCTCTTCTAAAAAAATAACACGAACACTGCAAAAGCAGTATTCGTGTCATTGGTGGAGACGAAGA
>OHWR01000077.1_pt1 | contig 64388 bp, 47 predicted proteins | sample 1579771 | NCBI WGS metagenome assembly OHWR01 (sample SAMEA3882542, study PRJEB24775) | human gut metagenome | biome: human-associated habitat; feature: intestine environment; material: feces | place: Netherlands | collected 2009/2010 | reverse complement strand
ACGAGGGAGGCCGCATCCGACCTCCCTCGCAAAGAGCTATTTACTATTCCCACTCGATGGTCGCGGGCGGCTTGGACGTGATGTCGTAGCACACGCGGTTGGCGCCGGGAACCTCGGCAACGATGCGGCCGGAGATGCGGGCCAGCACGTCGTAGGGCAGTTTGGCCCAGTCGGCGGTCATGGCATCGCTGGACTCGACGGCACGCAGGATGATCGGGCGCTGATAGGTGCGCTCGTCGCCCATGACGCCGACGGACTTGATGTCGGGCAGGACCGCGAAATACTGCCAGCAGCTGTGCTCGGAGTTGCGCTCGCCGGTCTGCTCAAACAGACGCTGATTGTAGGCATCCAGCTCCTCGCGCACGATGGCGTCAGCGTTCTTGAGAATCTCGAGCTTCTCCTTGTCGACCGCACCGATGATGCGGATGGCAAGACCCGGGCCCGGGAAAGGCTGGCGGAACACGATGTGACCCGGCAGGCCCAGCGCCAGACCAAGTGCACGGACCTCGTCCTTAAAGAAGTGGTCGAGCGGCTCGATGAGGTCGAAGTGTACGCCCTCGGGGAACGGGATCAGGTTGTGATGGCTCTTGATGGTGGCCGTCTTGCCGCCCGTCTTGCGAGCGCCGGACTCGATGATGTCGGGGTAGATGGTGCCCTGAGCCAGGTACTTGACCGGCTTGCCATCGGTCTCGAGCCGCTGCGCCACGGCGAAGAACTCTTTCCAGAACTGCGTGCCGATGATGCGGCGCTTCTCCTCGGGCTCGGTCACACCGGCCAGAAGCTCGGCATAACGGTCCTCGGCGTGGACGTGGATAAAGTCGACGTCAAACTGCTTGGTGAAGACCTCCTCAACCTGCTCGGGCTCGCCCTTGCGCAGCAGACCGTGGTTGATGAACACGCAGGTCATCTGCTTGCCCACGGCGCGAGCGCCCAACGCAGCCACGACGGAGGAGTCGACGCCACCGGACAGGGCCAGAATCACGCGGTCGTCGCCGACCTTCTCGCGGAACTCGGCCGTCATGGTCTCGACCAGGTTGTCCATGCTCCAGTTGGGCTCCAGGCCACAGATCTCAAACAGGAAGTTGCTCAGCAGCTGCTGACCGTACTCGGAATGCTTGACCTCGGGGTGGAACTGCGTGGTGAAGATCTTGCGCTCGACGCACTCCATGGCGGCAACCGGGCACACGTCGGTGCTGGCGGTAACGGTAAAGCCCTCGGGCACCTCGGAGACGGCATCGCGGTGGCTCATCCACACGGTCTGCTCCATGGGCGTGGAGTTAAAGAGCTTGGCGCCTGCCGTGCGCGTGATGGTGGCGCGGCCATACTCGCCCACCTCGGAGTGGCCGACCTTGCCACCGAGCGTCACGGCCGTGATCTGATGACCGTAGCAGAAGCCCAGGACGGGAAGGCCCAGGTCAAAGATGGCGGGGTCGATGGACGGAGCGTCCTCGGCATACACAGAAGCCGGGCCGCCGGAAAGGATGAGCGCAGAGACGTTCATCTCGCGAATCTCGTCGGCCGAGATGTCGCAGGGAACGATCTCGGAATACACGTTGAGGTCGCGGACGCGACGGGCAATGAGCTGACCGTACTGCGCACCAAAGTCGAGTACGAGGACCTTTGCGGAAGCCTTTTGATCCATGGTTTCCCCCTCTTGTTGGCGGGGAGCCGGTGCCCACCCGCGCGAATAAACGAAAATTGCTTTCATAGTGTACACGTTATATGGGGTTTCTCGTCCCTCGCAGCCATCAGTGCACGGCAAACGCACGACCAGGGCCCCTATTTGACGGCAATTGAAGTGTTACCAAACGTTACAGATGATGTAATACGTTTGAACATTGGACGCCCTGTGCCACAATACTGCCGAACGACTCCGCCTCTGTGGCGGCAAATACGATAGGAATACTAGCATGAAGCGCATCCTTCTCATCGCCACGGGCGGCACCATCGCATCGACCGAGGACGGTAACGGCCTCTCCCCCGCCCTGACCGGTGAGGAACTCGCCCAGAGCGTCCCCGAGATCTCGGGCCTCTGCGAGCTCGACGTCGTGCAGCCCATGAACATCGACAGCACCAATATGCGCCCGAGCGACTGGATGCGCATCCGCGATGTCATCGTCGAAGGCTATGCCGATCACGACGGCTTTGTGGTCCTGCACGGCACCGACACCATGAGCTACACCGCGGCAGCGCTTTCCTATCTGATTCAGGACAGTCCCAAGCCCATCGTACTCACCGGCTCGCAAAAGCCCATGGGTAACCCCTTTACCGATGCCAAGCTCAACCTGTACCAGAGCCTGCTCTATGCGCTCGACGAGCATTCACACGACGTCTCGATCGTGTTTGGCGGCGTCGCCATTGCCGGCACGCGCGCCCGCAAGCAGCGCACCATGAGCTTTAACGCGTTCATTAGTGTCAACTATCCGCCCATTGCCTACATCCGCAACGACCGCATTGTGCGCAACGGGCTTCACGGCACGCATCAGGGCGAAAACCCGGTGCGTTTCTACGACAGCATCGACCCGCGCGTGTTTGTCCTTAAGCTCACGCCCGGCGTGAACCCGGGTATCCTGGACGCCCTGGCCGATAGTTACGACGCCGTAATCCTTGAGACCTTTGGCATTGGCGGTATTCCCGAGTTCGGCGAGTCCGGCGAATCATTCCAGGAGGCGATTTTCCGCTGGGTCGATTCGGGCCGCACCGTCGTTATGACCACGCAGGTCCCCGAAGAGGGCCTCGATCTGGGCGTTTATGAGGTCGGCCGTGCTTACGCCGATCATCCGGGCATTCTGCGCGGCGACGACATGACCACCGAGACGCTCGTGGCCAAGACCATGTGGGCACTCGGCCAGTCACGCGATGCGGCCGAGATCCAGCGCCTGTTCTACAGCCAAGTCAACCACGACCGCATCCCGATGGCGTAATTCAGTTGTCGACGGGTATCCCCTATTCGATACCCTCGAGAAGCTCTGACACCGTCATGCCGAGTGCGGGTGCGATCTTAAATAGAACCTTGAGCGTGAAATTTGCCGTCCCATCTTCGATTCGGTCGAGGTAGGGTCGGCTGATTCCTGTCGCCACACAAAAATCAACCTTGGAGATACCAAGGTCCCTGCGTGTCTCTTCGACCCGCCTGCCAAGAATCTGTTTCGCACGTTCGTCCATGCAGCCGAGTTTGAAATGGAGCCGAACATAAACGTAAACTATAGTTTACGTTTTGCCGAATACACAGGAGTTTTCTATGTCGGGTTCTTCGGTCCGCATGTACCGAGCCACGCTTCGCACAAACAGCGCGCCGCCCAAGCTCGTCGTCGTTGAAGCTGAATGCCTTTCGCCCGATGAGTGCACAGCATTTGCATTGCTATCAAGTCGCGTCGCCACCGTTCTGGCCCCTTGCCCGGCGCAAGGTGAACTTGCCATTCAATGCCAAACGCACAGCTGCTTGCTCAATCAGGCTGCCGTAATCGCAACCAGCCAACGCGGCCTGCCGCTCCTTCTAGAAGCCGGCATCGCACTCGCCCTTCGTGGCGCCGGATACGAAAACGAGGCCGCCGCCGACGTGGTCTTTCAACCACGATCGAGCGGCGGCCTCGCAGCAGCCATCGAATATGCTTGCAGGCTCGTTGCCTAAAGGCGCATGCTAAAAGCCCAGGCCAAAGCCCGTTCCGGTAATCGCCGAGTACATAAAGTAAACGTTGATCACGTTGAGGAACACACCCGTGATGCAACCGTTACGCAGGTAACGCTCGCACACGATGCGCGCCATGGCGGCGGAGTCATCATTGTTCTTTGCCTGGCGTCCTGCCGTAAAGTACGTCGCCACGCTCAGCAGCAGGTTGAGCACCGGCAGTGCCAGCAACTCATAGCTCTTGCCCCAGCGCGTCGCCTCGCCGGCGGCATTAAACTTCGTTGCCACCTCGGGGCCAATGTTGGGGATAACACACGCCGCTACCACCAGCGGAAGCACTGCAAGCACCAGCAGCGCGATGCCCATGTAGCCGGCTTTTTTGCCATATTTAAACATGCGCGTCGTCCTTACACGTTAAAGCGGAAGTGCACGACGTCGCCATCGGCCATGACATAGTCCTTGCCCTCAATACGCAGCTTGCCGGCGGCCTTGGCGCCCTGCTCGCCGCCGAGCTCGATGTAGTCGTCATAGCCAATGACCTCGGCCTTAATAAAGCCGCGCTCAAAGTCGGTGTGGATGACACCGGCGGCCTGCGGGGCGGTCGCGCCCTGACGAACCGTCCAGGCCTTGACCTCCATCTCGCCGGCCGTAAAGAACGACTGCAGGCCGAGCAGCTTGTAGGCAGCCTGAGCGAGCACGTCCAGGCCGGGCTGCTCCAAGCCCAGGCTCTCCAGGTAGTCGGCGGCGTCCTCGGGATCGAGCTCGGAAAGCTCGGCCTCGATCTTGGCGCAGATAGGCAGCGGCTTGACGCCGTCGATGGGGGCCAGATCGTCGTTGAGCATATCCTCGTCCACGTTGGCCACATACAGGATGGGCTTCATGGTGAGCAGGAACAGGCCCTTGGCGGCGGCACGCTCCTCATCGGTCATCTCCATGGACGCGGCGCGCTTGCCTTCGTTGAGCCAGGCAAGCAGGCGCTTGGCCACCTCGAACTTGGGCATGAGCTCCTTGTCGCGCTTGGCCTCCTTCTCGAGCTTGGGCAGCTGCTTCTCGAGCGTGCCCATGTCGGCCAGGATAAGCTCGGTCATGATGGTATCGGCGTCACCGGCGGGGTCGACGAACTCGCCCGTGCGGCCCACCTCACGCATGACGTTGGGGTCCTTAAAGTAGCGCACGACCTCGCAGATAGCGTCGGTCTCTCGAATGTTGGCCAAGAACTGGTTGCCCAGGCCCTCGCCCTCGTTGGCACCCTTCACCAGGCCAGCGATATCGACGAACTCGACCGTAGCCGGCACAATGCGGCCGGGGTTGACGATGTCGGCGAGCTTTTGCAGGCGGCTATCGGGCACATCGACGATGCCCACATTGGGGTCGATCGTGGCAAACGGGTAGTTGGCGGCAAGGCCGGTCTTTTTGGTAAGCGCGGTGAACAGCGTCGACTTGCCCACGTTGGGCAGGCCCACGATACCGATGGAAAGGGACACGACAGCTCCTTTTGGTACAGGTACTTCAAACCGTATAAGTATAGCGCCGCCGCAGCATCCGGGCGAATCCGGACACCGCGGCGGCGCAAATGAAGCAGAGATGCGTGAGGGTTCGAGACAGTAGTCCTTACTTAAGCTCAGGCCAGAAATCCTTGTTGGCCTCGATGAGCTCGTCCAGGATCTGCTTAGCAACGCTCGCCGAAGGAATGGTCTTGGAGAGCGTGAGTGCCTGCCAGAGCTTCTGGTAGCTGCCCTCGACCCAAGCCTGGACAACGAGCTTCTCAACGGAAACCTGCTGCTCCATCAGGCCCTTCTGGAACTGCGGAATCGGGCCCTGGCAGATCTTCTCAAAGCCGTTGGAACCGACGATGCAAGGCACCTCGACCATGGCCGTCGGGTCGAAGTTGGGCACAGCGCCATCGTTGGGGACGATCAGCAGGAAGCGCTCGAGCGTGTTCTCGGCCAGTGCGCAGGCAAGGTCGACGATGTAGTTGGCATGTACATCCGGCTCAAAGCCGCCGTCCTTGGCAGTACCCTTGGCGATGATGTCGCGGCAAGCGCCAAAGACCTTCTTCTCGCGGCCGTCCATAACCTCATTGGCGCGAGTGTAGTTGGGGTCAGACGTCTCGACGACATAGTCCGGGTACAGGTAGTACTTGAGGTAGGTGTTGGGAATCGTCTCGGGATCGACAGCATAGACATCCTTGGCCTTGCCGAAGGTGTGAATCCAGCTCTCCTCGACATGCTGCTCCTTACCGGCCTCGTGCTCGATGCCGTCCAGGTAGCCGTTCTTAGCCATGTGCTCCTTAATCTGCGGCATGAGGTCGTTGCCATCCTTGTCGTAGATTTTGCTCCACCAACCAAAGTGGTTGAGGCCGTAGTAGCTATACTGCAGCTCGCGACGATCCTTGATGCCGCACATACGGCTCATCTTATCCATGAGGTCGATCGGCATGTCGCAGATGTTGATGATGCGGCTGTTGGGGCGCAGCACGCGGCAGGCCTCGGCGACGATGGCCGCGGGGTTGGAGTAGTTGAGCATCCAGGCGTTGGGGCTGTACTTCTCCATGTAGTCGAGGATCTCGATGACGCCACCGATGGAGCGCATGCCGTAGGCGATACCGCCGGCACCGCAGGTCTCTTGGCCAACGCAGCCGTACTTGAGAGGAATCTTCTCGTCGAGCTCACGCATGGCGTACAGGCCGACGCGGATGTGAGCAAGGACGAAATCGGTCCCGGTGAATGCGGTCTCGGGGTCGGTGGTGTAGCTAAACTCAACCTCGGGGGCGTTCTCGTGGAAGTAGATCTCGCAGGCCTTGGCCACGGTCTCCTGGCGCTCGGCGTTGTTATCGTAGAAGGTCACCTTGTTGACCGGAAAGCGGTCGCGCTCCTCAAGCAGCATCAGAGCGATGCCCGGGGTGAAGGTAGAGCCACCGCCGGCAATGGTCACGGCATAGTTTTTCTTGGACATGATGTCCTCCTCATTCTGGCCGCTTGCTCAATCCATCCCCGTACGCGGCCTGCACGGTTTGGAATTGTTACCTAGAAGTGGAGTTTTTTATCTCTAGAATCGGCCTTGCGGTGCATACCGGCCCTGCAAGGCCGATTGTTTCGATGGACGATGGTTTACAGAAGAGTCTCGAACTTCAGAAGACTCTCGAACTTCTCGCGAACCTGCGGGACGCTAAGGCCGACGATGACCTGGATTGACTGACCTTGGACCACCAAGCCATGCGTACCGATCGCCTTGAAGGAAGCCTCGGGTGCAACGACGCTCTTGTCCTTGACGTTAACGCGCAGACGGGTAGCGCAGTTCGTTACATCGATGATGTTATCCGTGCCACCGAGCAGATCGAGGATGTTCTCGGCAAGCACCAAGCGCTCATCATCTTTACTCTGGGCGGCCGATTTGCCAGCAGCACCGCCCTGCTTTTGCTTGTAGTCGGCCTTGGACTTGAGCTCGACCTCAACATCGTCATCCTCGCGACCGGGGGTCTTAAAGTCGAACTTGACGATCAGGAAACGGAAGACCACAACCCAAAGAGCGGTAAAGCACAGACCGACAAGGATGGAGATGGCGTACTGCAGACCGTGTGCGGCCCAAAGGGGCAGCCAGTCCCACGAGAGCATCGAGATGATGCCGCCGTCGAAGATACCCACGACGCCAAGGAGGTTTTGAGCCATGCAGCCAAGCGCTCCGAGCACGCAGTGGACGACGAACAGGCCGGGCGCGATGAACAAGAAGGTGAAGTCAAGCGGCTCGGTAATACCGCAAAGCATAGCGGTAAGGGTGACGGGAATGAGCAGAGCCTTGACGCGCTGCTTGCGCTCGGGTTTGGCGGTCATATAAAACGCAATGGCGACGCCAAGCGAGCCGAAGACCTTAGTCCAACCAGGGCAGGTATAGGCAGCCCAGGGTGCGGCATCCTTAAGAGCAATGCTCGGATCGGCAGCCAGTTGGGGAAGGATGTTGGCCCAAGCAGCAAAGATGCCGCCGTTGACCGCCGCGTTGTCGTAATAGAACGGCGTATAGATAAAGTGGTGCAGGCCTGTAGGGATCAGCACGCGCTCGAAGAAAGCAAAGACACCCACGCCAAACGTACCGGCGGAAAGGATGAATCCCTGGAAGGCAGAGATAGCAGCCTGAACATGCGGCCACACCAGGCAGGCGATAAGAGCGACCGGAACCATAACGAAGAAACCGATCATATAGATGAACACGGAACCCGAGAACACGCCCAGCCACTCAGGAAGTTCGGTGTCGAAGAACTTGTTATGCAGCATCGTGGCGATACCAGAGATAATGAGCGCGCCCATGATGCCCATGTCAAGCGTTTTGATGCTTGCGATAGTGGCAAGACCAGTACCGCTGCCCGCCTCGACAGAATAGTCGACACCAAAGACAGGGCCCCACTGCCCCAAGATTGTGCTTACAAAGTAGTTGAAGGTAAGGTAGATGGCCAAAGCCTCCATGCAGCAGCGAGCGTTCTGCTTGTTCGCGAGCGAGATTGGCAACGCTACGCAAAACAGCAACGGCATCTGGTTAAAGAGCGTCCAACCACCCTGGAGCAGCACATTCCAGCAATCAAACCAAAGATGGCCCGCAGTGGCCATCTCGCCAAAGATCGCCTCGGTGGTAAACAACGTACCCAGGCCGACGACGATTCCGGAAAATGCGAAAAGAATTGCAGGCGTGTACATTGCACCGCCGAAACGTTGTATCTTTTGCATCATGACGGGGAATCCCCCGCTCTTCATTCGGAGCGCTGCGGTTTTGGCTTCACTCGAGACCGCAGACGCGCCGTTTGCGTGTACCTCGTGCAATAGGACGGGTGGGCCCGCTTCCCTGACTTCTTGCACTTACGTTTTATCACATCACTTATCTATACAAGTTAGCATTAATACTACGGTCGGTAAACGGTTGATTATTGGCCGTAAACGGTATATGTCCAGTATTTCGCCTGCTAAATCTGGCATAGCTGATGGCTGCATTTTAAATTTCTTTTCTACTTGTCTAGATGTGCTTGTCTATATCTATAGACATGCCTATACTTCATTACAACATCCACCGCCACGTTAAGGAGTCACCATGAAAAGCGCGGTCTTCTATGGAAAGCACGACCTCAGAGTCGAGGAATCGGCAAAGCCGGCCGTGGGCAGGCGCGACGTTCTGATCAACGTCAAAGCTTGCGGCGTCTGCGGTACCGACGTTCATATCTATGAAGGCGACAAGGGTGCAGCCGACGTTACCCCGCCCACGATCCTTGGTCATGAGTTTGCGGGCGTTGTCGAGGCCGTGGGCAGCGACGTCGCTGGCTTTAAACCGGGCGATCGCGTGTGCATCGACCCAAACCATCCCTGCGGCTGCTGCGAACCCTGCCGCGACGGAATCAACCACTACTGCGAGCATATGACCGGTTACGGCACCACTGTTAACGGCGGCTTTGCCGAGTACTGCTCCGTCGATATGCAGCAAGTCTACAAGTTGGGCGATCACACCAGCTTTGAGCAGGGTGCTATGACCGAGCCCGTCGCCTGCTGCCTGCACGGCATCGATATGTGCAACATCAAGCCCGGCAGCACAGTTGTCGTTATCGGCGGTGGCATGATCGGTCTGCTCATGATGCAGCTTGCTAAAAACGCCGGCGCCACCAAGGTTGTCTTGCTCGAGCCCGTCGAAGGCAAGCGCGAGGTTGCGCTCAAACTCGGCGCCGACCTGGCAATTGATTCCATCCACGAGGACGTCCCGGCCCGCCTGAAGCAGGAGGGCGTCGGCAACGTCGATGTCGTTATCGAGTGTGTTGGCAAGCCCGTCACCATCGAGCAGGCCATCCAGATCGCCGGCCACAAGGCTACGGTCATGATGTTCGGCCTCACCAAGCCCGATGAGACAATCACCGTCAAGCCCTTCGAGGTCTTCCAGAAGGAGCTTGTGCTTACCTCGTCCTACATCAACCCTTATACGCAGCGTCGCGCGCTCGAGCTCATCGACTCTGGCAGGCTCGACGTATCCTCGATGGTCGCCAAGGTGGCTTCCCTCGACGAACTCGGCGCCATCCTGTCAGACCCAGCTCTGCGTGCCATGGGTAAATATATAATCGACCCCAGCAAGTAAATCGATCGGCACCTGCGCGAGCGGTCCTCATCCACCGCTCGCGCACTCAGCTCTAGGAGACCGTCATGGCGCGAGCCATCTTCCAAACTATTTACGACAACGTGAAGCAGTCGATTGACGACGGCACATACGCCTATCAGAGTTATCTGCCTTCGGAGACTGAGCTCACGCAGCTGTTTGACTGTTCGCGCACGACGGTCCGTCGCGCCATCTCGATGCTTGCGGCAGATGGTTACGTGCTCCCCCAGCAAGGCAAAGGCATGCGCGTCATTCGCAACATCAGTGACGAGAAGAGTCGTGGTGGCGGCGGACTCGAGACCTTTAAGGAAATCGCGGTCAACCGAGGCTTTGAGCTCAAGACTGTCACCACCGTCTTTGAGCTCCTCATCTGCAGCAAGGCGCTCTCCAAGATTACTGGGTTTCCCGAAGGCTGTGAGCTCACACGCGCCAAACGCATCCGTTATGCAGACGGACAAGCCGTGTGCTCCGACGACTCCTATTACCTAAGCTCACAGGTACCGGGGCTGACACCCGAGATTGTCAACGACTCGATCTATCGTTACCTCGAAGAAGATCTTGGCATTAAGATTGCCACGGGCAAACGCGATGTAACGATTGAGCATCCCACGCCCGAGGATGCACGCGTGCTCGATCTCGACGACTTTAACGCACTCGCCGTTGTACGCGGGCAGACCTACAACGCCGACGGTATCCTTATGGAATACACCGAGACAAAGCAGGTTCCCAGCTTCTTTTTACTCCACGAAACGGTCACCCGCCGCAATAACGGCAGCGAGACCCATCAGAGCAGTATGAGCTAACCATCTATTAGTTGCGGTGGAATAGTTCCTAGAATGGCCAGCTTAAGGGCAAAACAGGAACTATTCCACCGCAACTTTTTTGGCCGGCGGGGCAGTACCTGTCCCACCGGCCATCATTTACGCTCTTTTAACTAGTCCGCGAGCTTTTCCACCTGGTCGAGCATCTTGTCCAGCTTGGCCTTTGCCTCGGCCTTGACCTTCTCAGCTTCTTCGTGAGCCTTCGCCTTCTGGGCGGCCTTTTCCTCGGCTTCGGGATCGACGACGACCAGATTGGACGCGTCGTGTTCAACAAGCTTGAGCGCATGCTCGGGACAAACCTTGACACAGGCGCCGCAGCCTAAACAATACGTAGACTCCAACGCAAAGCGGCCGCTTCCCACCAAATCGCAGGCGAACGTGGGGCACACGTTGACGCACTCGCCGCACGACGTGCACTTGTCAAAATCGCACTCCGGCGTGCTCACCTGTATGTTCTGGGCAAGCTCGGGATGGTTTTGCAGCGTCGAGAGTACCAGTTGGCGCCCGTGCGTGAGCGAACGGCGACGCTTGGTCGTCGTAGTGCCGCACATGGTGTTGAGCGTGCGCTCCAGCTGGGTAATCTGATGGCGATGGGCCTTGAGCTTTTGCGTCACCGAGGCCAGCGCCGCCGTCGCCGGGTTGAGCTTGGTCACCGTCAGGCCCGTGGTGCGGGCAATCTTTTCCATGTACTCCTTGCGCTCGTACTCGCGGCGCTTATGGCACTTGAGGCTCTTGGGGTCGACCTCCAGGCCCATGCCCGTGCCAGTCCACTCTTCGGCCTTCGCAATCGCCTCGCCCAGAATGTCCTCACCGCCGGTGTTGCGGCATTTATCGCACACACCCAACGGCAGGTACACACTCACGTTGGGATAGTCGGCCAGTACCGAGAACCAGGTCTCGGCAGTAATATCGCCCACGCAGGCAACGACGACCTCGTTCTCACGCGGCATGCGCTTGAGGGCGCGCGTGCAGGTGACGTAGGCGGTCTCGTGGCTCGTAGCAGCAGAGACGATATCGTCATACAGGTTTTTGGGCGCCAGGCGCGGCGAGATGATCGCCTCGGTCGGACAGGCAGCGGCGCACAGGCCGCACTTGCGACAGGAGTCGAGGATCTCGATGGAGTCTTCCTCGACCTCGATAGCGTTGACCGGGCACACGTCCATGCACGCGGTGCAGCCGCTCTTTTCGTTTTTGCAGGTCAGGCATGGAATGGTGTTGCCGCGCGGACGCTCCTTGTAGTCGGCAGGATTCCACTGCGGCGCCGACGGATCGAGTGCATTGGTCACGCCGCCAAGCGGATTTTTAAGAAAGTCGAAACCCTTGCTGATCTCGATAATGTCATCAAACAGATCGTGTTCCTGCGCCATGCGCGGCCCCTCCCTGAGCAGTGCAAACAAGCAAGAGATAATGATACGCCATCGGTCCACGCCTCGGGCAAATTACACGCGGCGCATCTTTGCGGCAAATAGCCCATGGCCTATCGCCGCCCCGATTGCACAAGGTCAATCAAGTGCCAAGCTATGCCTCGCACATGAACTGCACGAGCTTTAGTTTGGTCACCTTGGCCTGTTCGTTAGCCATATTGCGCTCGTTTCTAAAGACCGCATCTGCAACACCCTGCAAATCGGCATCGGAAATCTCGCTGCACGGACCGTCCATCGATGCCGCCGTGGGGCATACGCACAACGGCAACTCGGCATAAAACGCAACGGCCTTGGCGATATCGAGCATTTTGCCGCCGCCAATACCCACTACCATGTCGCAATACTCGGCCTGGGCTTCCTTAGCCATTTCGACAACGGCGTCTTCCGTACACGGACCGTCATAAATCTTAAAGAACGGCTCACTTAGGTCTTCGTCCAGAAATCCATCGACGATCTGCTTGCACAGCCGATCCTCGGTGCCCTGGTCAAACAAGACATAGGCAGCGCAGCCCAACCATGACAAATACCTGCCCTGGCGCGAAAGCTCCCCCGGCCCCTGAACATACCGGCCGGGACCGCCGTAAACCATAGGAAGCGCCATACGAGAATCCACCCTTCATCAAACAACGATTGGTGCAAAGTAACCTGGCCCCTTTGCACCAACTTGGTGCGAAGGGGCCAGGTTAGTTTGCACCATAGCAAAAAGGGGCAAAGCCATCTGTTGGCTTTGCCCCTTCCTTAGCTTGATTTACTCATCCATGAGATAGTAGTGGCCCAGCGCGTCGGCACCCAGGATGGCGTTTGCGACCATCTCGGGCGTCACCTCAAAGGGCATGTTGCACATGGTGTCATCGGGTGCGCAGGCGGCCTCGGCAACAATCATGGCCTGCTCGCGCGTAAGCTCGGCAACGCCAAGTTCCTTCATCGTGACCGGCAGGCCAAGCTCAATGCAGAAGCCCAAGACTTCCTCGAGCTTCTCGGTCGGGGCATCCTCGAGTACCAGCTGGACGATAGTGCCAAAGGCGACCTTCTCGCCGTGATACATGCCGTGGCACTCGGGCAGCATCGTCAGGCCATTGTGGATGGCATGAGCAGCGGCAAGGCCCGAGCTCTCAAAGCCAATGCCCGAAAGCAGCGTATTGGCCTCGATGATGTGCTCGACGGCAGGCGTGAGCGCACCCTTCTCCAGCGCAACCTTGGCCTTGACGCCATCGGCCATGAGCGTCTCATAGCAGAGCTTGGCGAGCGCCAGGCCGGCCATTCCGCCCTTGCCGCCGGCGCAGGTGCCGCCGTCGGCATCGTGCGTCGCCTGAGCCTCGAAATAGGTTGCGAGCGCATCGCCCATACCGGAAACCGTCAGGCGCACCGGGCTCGCCGCGATAACCGTCGTATCCATCAGGACAATGTTGGGGTTTGCCTTAAGGAAGAGGTACTTGTCGAACTGGCCGTCATCGGTGTAAAGCACCGAAAGTGCCGAGCACGGTGCATCGGTCGAGGCAATGGTGGGGCAAATGATAACCGGGGACTCCAGGTAATAGGCGACGGCCTTCGCGGTGTCGAGGATCTTGCCGCCACCGACGCCGACGATGATGTCGCAACCGTTGTCGCGAGCGAGCGCAACCAGGCGATCGACCTCGCCCTTGGAGCACTCGCCGTTAAAGTCCTCAAACAGCAGCTCGGCCTTGGCCTCGGCAAAGCCGCCCTCGATCTTGGCACCGACGCGCTTCTTGCCCGAAGGCGTCACGATGACGAGGGCCTTAGCGCCGAGCGGCTCGACATAGGAGCCGAGCTTGGCGAGCTCGTCCGGACCCTGGATGTACTTGCTGGGGCTATTGAAAATTGCAGCCATAACTATCCCATTCTCTAAAAAAGAAAGGGGCTCCGTACGGATACGTGCGGAGCCCCTCGTTACGATAACAAGAGTCGATTAGAAATCGATGTCGGTGTCGTAGTAGCAGGCCTTGAGGATCTTCTCGAAGTCGGCAGCCTTGGTCTCACGCGGGTTCTCGGGCGTGCAGGCGTCCTGCTCGGCGTTCGCGGCGATCTCGGGCAGCTTGGCGAGGAACTCCTCCTCGGAAACCATCTGCGGGTTCTCGGCGTCGACCTTCACGCCACCATTCGCGTAATCCTTGATGGACTGCGGAATGTTGAGCTGGTCGTTGAGGTCGCGGATCTTCTGGACGAGCGCAGCGATGAGCTCCTCGTTGGTCTCGCCGGGAAGGTGCAGGATCTCCTTGGCCACGTAAGCGTAACGCTCGGCAGCACGGGGATCCTTGGAGTTCCACTGGATGACCTTGCCCAGGTACATGGCGTTAGCGGCACCGTGGATGATGTGGCCGTTCTCGAAGGCAGCACCGGTCTTGTGAGCCATGGAGTGAACGATGCCGAGCAGGCCCGAGGAGAAGGCGATACCGGCGATGCACTGAGCCTCGTGCATGTGCTGACGGGCCTCATGGTCGCCAGCATAGGACTTGGGCAGCCACTCGACGATCTCGCGGATGCCGTGCAGAGCGTTGGCGTCGGTGAACATAGAGGCGCAGGTGGAAACGTAGGCCTCCATGCAGTGGGTCAGAGCATCCATGCCGGTGTGAGCGCACAGCTTGGCGGGCATGGTGTAGGTGAGCTCGGGGTCGACGATGGCGACATCAGGGGTGATGTTGAAGTCGGCCAGCGGGTACTTGATGCCCTTGGCGTAGTCGGTAATGACGGAGAACGCGGTGACCTCGGTAGCGGTGCCGGAGGTAGAGGAGATGGCGCAGAAATGAGCCTTCTGACGCAGCTCAGGGAAGCTGAACGGCTGGATGATGTTGTCGAAGGACTCCTCGGGATACTCGTAGAAGACCCACATGGCCTTAGCGGCATCGATGGGCGAGCCGCCACCGATGGCGATAATCCAGTCGGGCTCGAACTCGCGCATGGCCTCGGCGCCCTTCATGACCGTCTCGATGGACGGGTCGGACTCGACGCCCTCGAACAGCTTGACCTCGAAGCCGCCTTCCTTAAGGTCGTTCTCGACGTCCTGCAGGAACCCGCCGCGGCGCATAGAGCTGCCGCCAGAAACGATGATGGCCTTCTTGCCCTTGAGGTTCTTCACCTCATGGCGAGCGCCCTCACCAAAGTACAGATCGCGAGGATTGGTAAAACGTCCCATACTGTGCCTCCTAAACAAGCCCCTCTTAGACTTGCGTATATAACGGAGCACCCAATTGGCTCCGTTAGGACCGGTTTGCGCGTTGCCGGCGATGACAATGCGCGATGTCTAAACGTCTCAACGCTCAGACAAACACTATTTTACCGTTCTGGTTGGTCAGTTATTCACCTAAAGCCGCCAATGATGAAACGTTTTTTCTATCCCTGAAGACCCTTGTGCGGCATTCATACTCCCAAGCTGGGCAAACGTTTTATCAAGGTTGACTACATATCCCGGGCAGGACCGTGCCCCTCCAAAATATGCACCGTTCGCCGCCAAAAATCGACCGTTTGCGGCACCGTGATACCACTCGGTCGTCCAAGGTGCCGACATTTGTGCGACATCCGTCTTCGTGGTGCAAAGGTGCAAGTCCAAGTGCGGCACCCCCGGTGTGCCACATGCGGGTAAACTAGAACCTTATATAGAAACATTTGAACCCTAACCGCAGCAAAGGAGGCCCCATGGCATTCGATCCCATTCAAGAGGATTGCCATCGCCTCGTTCTTGAGGCCTTGCGCCGCGACAATATCCCGCTCACCGACGGTGCCGCCGTAGAGCGTCTGATGGAACAATTCACCCGCAACCCCGCACCGCTCATCGTGCACGACCGCGACCGCGCCGGGCACCTCATTGCCAAGGTGGTCGAGGCTGTCGACTACCGCATTCCCTTTATCCCTGACGATACCCAGGCAGAGCAAGAAGAGGCAGCTGCCGAGAACATGCTCCGCGAGGCAGCCGCGCTCGACCCGACCAACTGGGACGCTCAGCGCATGCTGACCGCCCTCACCGCCGGCTCCAACGAGGAATACGTGCAGTATCTGGTGTCCAAGTGCGACGAGGTGGAGCACGATCTGGCGCTCAAGACCGCCTCGGCGCAGGACCCCTACGAGCGTGAGGCCGCAGGCGACCTGACCCGCCGTCCCTACCTGCGCTGGCTTGCCGCCCTTGCGTCGCGCGCCCTCATTAGCGGCCGCTACCGCATGTCGCTCGAAGCCGCAAACCGCAGCTTGGACTTTGCGCCCAACGACCCCGCTGGTGTCCGCCACACCGCGATGCTCGCCATGGCAAAGCTCGAATACCCCGCCGAGGAGCTCAAGCGCTTTCGCTCTGCCCACTCCGTGCCGTACCTCGCGAATACCCCGCTGCGCCGCCCCAAAGATGCGGAGCGCGACTTGGACCCGTGGACGCTCATCGCACTGATGAGCGCAGCCTGGCGCGAGCTGGACTACGAGGGCGCCGAGCACTACCTGCGTATCCTTGCACGCTCGTGTCCGCACGCGGCCGAGGCGCTCTACTTCCAAACCGAGTTTCCCGATGGCGTCTATGCCCGCGTCAACGTGGGTGCGGGCTCCACCGACGAGCTTGTCCTTGCGCTATCCGAGGCGACGCCGGTACTGCAGGAGGGCCTGGGCGCCCCCGACAACGCCAGCTTTGCCGCCTGGGTCGCCACCAACGATATCGTGCGTTCCCAAATCGATGAGCGCATACTGCGGGCGGCCGAGCAGGGTTTGCCGTTTAAGGGAGGAGACCTCTAATGGATCCGAGCGTCTACATCCCCGCCTACCTGGAGCGCGCCTACGTTGCGTCGCACCCCGAGCTCACCGATGCAGCACGCGAGCTTGTCCATAACGACATTAGCGCGAATCCCCAAAAGTACGCGCAGTCCGAGCATGCCCAGGCGCTGCTGTCCTATGCCGGTGTTCATCGCCACCTGCTCGACGAGCTCCATCGCATCGAGGACATGGGCAGCGACGAGGAATTCGAGCAGACGCGCAATCGTCTGTTCGACGACATGCGCGATGAGCTGCTCAAGATTGTCCGCGTCGATGCGTATGTCCTCGATGCCCAGCTGCTCGCCATCATCCTGGCTGACACGCCCGTTGACGCCTGCCTGGGCGACCTGATGAAGCTCGAGGCGACCACAACCGATTACCTGCAGCAAAGCGTGCCCGGGTTCGACATGGAAGCCCCGCACTACTGGGCCAATAAGGTTTTGACGGACGGTGTGACGGCGGCAGAGCTCACCGTGAGCGAGCCGGCTCTTATCGGGTGGCTTCACACACTCGAGGCCATCTCGCAGCTGTGCATGGCGAGCGCTCGCTACCGTGCTGCCGCCAACTACGCCCGCCGTGTTCTTAAGGCGGAAGGCTACCCCACCCGAGCCGCAGGCACCGTGTTGCTCGCCCTCGCTCGCCTGGAAGACCAGGACGGCTTTTTTGCCCTGGCCCACCAGCTCGAGGAAGAGATCGGGGCTGACGCGCTCGAGAACTCTCCTTGGTATCTGCTCGCCCGCACGATTCTGCTGTTCAAAACAAACAAGATGCGCCCGGCGACACGCGCGCTGCGTGAGTTTGCCAACCGTTGCGAGGGCGGTGCGTTCTTCTTACTGAACCCCATGTACCAGACACCGTACCTTCCCTGCCGGCCCGAGCCACACGATCCCTGGGATCTTTCGCACCAGGCCGTTTGGGAAGCGGACGGTATTATCTCGGACACTCCCGACTTTGCCCCCTGGGCCAATGCCTGCGAAGACGTGTCGCAGCTTGCCCAGGAATTTGCGCGCCGCTACGGTTTTTAGTGACGCACTCGACCCGACCATGTCGTTTACGTTAGGAACGGTTTCATGAACCTCCGCTCATCTCTTGCCTGTACCTCGAGCGATATCGCTCGCTGGGGGCTGCGCTCCGTCCTTAAGCGCCAGGGTGGCGTGCTTCCCGGCCGCATCGCCATGAAGATCGACGCCGAGTTGCTGAGCGACCTCGCTGCCCTTGTCGACCGCAGCGTGGTGATCACCGGCACCAACGGCAAGACCACCACCTCCAACCTCATCGCCGACGCCGTTGCCGCCAGCGGCGCCACCGTGGTATGCAACCGCGCCGGCAACAACATGGAGCCGGGCGTGGTGGGCGCACTGCTCGAGGCGCGCAGCGGCCTCAAGCGAGCCGGTGGCAAGCGCGTGGGCGTTTTTGAGTGCGATGAGCTTTACACCGTACGCGTTCTGCCCAAGCTCAAGCCGACGTACTTCGTGCTGCTCAACCTGTTCCGCGACCAGCTAGATCGCTATGGCGAGATCGATCACACCCAGGAGGTCATCGCCCACGCGCTGGAGCTTTCGCCGGCAACGACACTCATCTATAACGCCGACGATCCGCTGTGCGCCTCGATTGCCGCGCGCGTCCCTAACACGAGCATCGCCTTTGGCATCGACGGCGCCACGGGCACCGAGTCCGATCGCATTAGCGACTCGCGTTTTTGCTCGCAGTGCAACGCGCCGTTGGAGTACGACTATGTGCAGTATGGTCAACTCGGCGCCTACCATTGCCCCTCGTGCGGTTGGGCACGCCCCGCACTGGTCCGCCGTGTGACGGGCGTGGAGCTCGGCTGCGACGGCTACGGCTTTGACCTGGTCTTTGGATCTGCGTCCGACGCAGCTGCCGTACACATCGCCACGCGCTACAACGGCCTGTACATGGTCTACAACGTTGCCGCTGCATTCTTTGCCGCACATGAGTTAGGCGTGGATACGGCGCACCTGCAGCCCACGCTCGATGCCTACGTCCCCGCCGGCGGACGCATGGGCCGCTGGGATATCGCCGGCCGCACCGTCGAGGCCAACCTGGCTAAGAATCCCGTAGGCTTCGATCGACAAATCCAGTCCATCAAGACGGCAGGCGGCAGACTCTGCGCTTTCTTCCTCAACGATAACGATGCCGACGGCCACGATGTATCGTGGATCTACGACGTCGACTTTGAGCGCATCGCCGACACGCCGGGTCTTGTCGCCTTTGCCGGAGGCACGCGCGCGCACGACATGCAGGTGCGCCTCAAGTACGCCGGCATCGATGCCGCGATTATCTCGGACGTCGCGCAGGCAATTGGCACCGTGGCAGACGAGGCCGCCGATGACACCTTCTACGCCGTCGCCAACTACACGGCCTTCCCGCCGCTGGTCAAGGAGCTCGACGGGCTGAAAGGCGCCACCGCCGACGCTGTTGCTGGGCGCGCCGTAGCCCGTGCCGACGGCAGCGCTCTTCCTATCGGTATCGCGCCAGTCGAGCTTTCGCGCCCGCTGCGCATCGTCTACCTGTATCCCGATGCCCTTAACCTCTACGGCGACGGCGGCAACGTCATCGCCCTCGAGCGCCGCTGCGCCTGGCGTGGCATTCCCGTGCGCGTGGACGAGGTCCGTATGGGCGAGTCACTCGATCTCACCGATGCCGATATCGTCATGATGGGTGGCGGCTCCGACCGCGACCAGCTAGCCGTGGCACACGAGCTGCTCGCCCAAAAAGACAAGGTCGCGGCCTATGTTGAGGACGGCGGCACACTGCTTGCCATCTGTGGCAGCTATCAGCTGCTCGGCCGTTCGTACTACATGGGCGAGGATCGCATTGAGGGCCTGGGCGTCATTGCCGCCGAAACCGTACGCGGCTCCGACCGCCTGATCGGCAACGTAGCCGTCAAAACCGATCTGGCACCTGAGCCCTTTGTGGGATTCGAGAACCACGGTGGCCGCACGCTTTTGGACGCCGAGGCCACGCCGCTCGGAACGTCCGTCGTCACGGGCACCGGCAACAACGGCGACGATGGCTTTGAGGGCCTGATCTACAAGGGCGTCATCGGCACGTACCTGCATGGCCCGGCGCTGCCCAAGAACCCCGAGCTCGCCGACTGGCTGATCGCCCATGCCCTCGAGCACCGTGGCGATGCACAGGCCGCCGCCCTGCTGCCGCTCAAGCCCCTCGACGACACCTACGAGCACGCCGCCCACGACGCCGCGATGAAGCTCCTCCCCTAACGCCTCGCCACCACAAAGGGGACAGGCACCTTTGTGGTGGTTTTTCAGTTTGCCAACGATATGTGAACGGCTAAAAAAGTCTGCTATACTCTTTCCCGCTGTCCCCATCGTCTAGCGGCCAAGGACGCCACCCTTTCAAGGTGGATATCGCGGGTTCGAATCCCGCTGGGGGCACCATTTGAATTGAAGAGCCCGTTACCCTCGCGGTAGCGGGCTTTTTGCTACCGATATGCCGGGATTCGAACCCGACAGGGTGCGAATCCCGGCATCATCGCAAGGCCTGTGGTCAAAAAATGGCAAATATGAGTACTGTTACCATTTTAGTTACAGCGATTTCATGCCTTCAGAAGGCGATTTAGCCGTCGGGCGTCCTACGGCGGAAAAATTGCAGACGTTTATCGGCTAAGTACTTGGACATATGTTGCGTAACACTACATATTTTGCAAATAAATAATGTTACAGGACTTGTGACAGTACTCATATTTGACGTTTTTTGCCCATAGCCCTTTATACCTAGGCACATCGGCGGCAAAACGGGCTTCAAAGCGTCCTTCGCAAACAAAAAGCCGGGGCCCGCGCGATGCGGACCCCGGCTCAATACCGTGACGATATGTCAGTTACGTTCTACACATAGAACAGAATGTCGTCGTAGGTCGGAACCGGCCAGTAGTCGGCGGCCACGATCTCCTCCATGGCATCCACGGCGGCGCGCAGCGTATCCATAGCGGGAACGACCTCGTGTGCATACACATTGGCCTGCTCCTGGCCTTCGAGGGCCTCGGCCTTCTGATGCACGGCGTCGAGCGCCTTAATGGAGTCGTTGATGGCAGTGATACCGTTGCAGAGCTTGTTGAGCGTATTCTGCTCGCACTGCATGGCGGCCTCGGCGCCGGCGGCGCGAATAGTCTCAAGGCCCTTAGCGACCTTGGTGGCATAGGCGGTAATGACCGGGCGATAGGTACGACGCGCCTCGCGAACCATCGTGGTAGCCTCGATGTTCATGAGCTTGTTGTACTTCTCGAGCTTGCAGTCGTAGCGGCACTGAGCCTCGGCCTTGGTCAGGACACCCGTCTCCTCGAAGAGCGCGATAGCCTTATCGGAAACAAAGGCGGGCAGGGCATCGGCCGTGGTCTTGTTGTTGGCAAGGCCGCGCTTCTCGGCCTCAATGGGCCACTCGTCGGAGTAACCGTCGCCGGAGAACAGGATGCGCTGGTGATCGGTCAACACCTTCTTGCAGTACTCGAGCGCGGCATCCTGGAACTCATCCTCGGGCGTACCCTCAAGCGCGTCGGCGAAGGACTTGAGCGACTTGGCCACGGCGGCATCGAGCACCAGGTTGGAGTCGGAGACGTTCTGTTCGGAGCCGCAGGCACGGAACTCGAACTTGTTGCCGGTGAAGGCAAACGGGGAGGTGCGGTTGCGGTCGGTGTTGTCCTGCATCAGCTTGGGCAGAGTATCGGCGCCCAAGTCGAGCACGCCGCGCGTGGCATGGACGGAAGCCTTGCCATCGATGATCTTCTCGACGACCTCGGTAAGCTGGTCGCCCAGGAAGATGGACATAATCGCCGGAGGAGCCTCGTTGGCGCCCAGACGATGGTCGTTACCGGCCGAGGCAACGGAGGCACGCAGGAGCTCCTGATAGTTATCGACGGCCTCGATCACCGCGGTGAGGAAGACGATGAACTGCAGGTTGTCGAGCGGAGTGTCGCCCGGATCGAGCAGATTCTCGGACTCGGTGCCAAGCGACCAGTTGTTGTGCTTGCCCGAACCATTGATGCCCTCAAAGGGCTTCTCGTGCAGCAGGCAGACCAAGTCGTGGCGGGAGGCGATGAGCTTCATCTTCTCCATCATGACCAGATTCTGGTCGATGGCCTCGTTGACCTCGCCATAGACCGGTGCGAGCTCATGCTGGCAGGGAGCGACCTCGTTGTGCTTGGTCTTGGCGGGAATGCCGAGCGCCCACAGCTCATCGTCCAAGTCCTTCATGTAGGCCGAGACGGTGGGGCGGATAGCGCCAAAGTAGTGCTCCTCGAGCTCCTGACCCTTGCATGGAGCAGCACCAAAGAGGGTGCGGCCGGTAATGACCAGGTCCTTGCGCTTGCGGTAGGCGTCCTTCTTGATCAGGAAGTACTCCTGCTCGTCGCCCACGGAAGGAACGACCTTCTTGGGGGTCTTACCGAACAGCGCCAAAACGCGCTTAGACTCACGCGAGAGCGCGGTCATGGAACGCAGCAGCGGGGTCTTCTTGTCCAGGGCCTCGCCCGTGTAGGAGCAGAAAGCCGTGGGGATGCACAGGACATCGTCCTTGATAAAGGCGGGGCTAGTGGGGTCCCAAGCGGTGTAGCCACGGGCCTCGAAGGTGGCGCGCAGGCCGCCGTTGGGGAAGCTGGAGGCGTCCGGCTCGCCCTGGATGAGGTTCTTGCCCGTAAACTTGGTAATGGCGGTGCCGTCGTGGTTGGGCTCCAGGAAGCTGTCGTGCTTCTCGGAAGTAATGCCCGAAAGAGGCTGGAACCAATGTGCGTAGTGCGTCGCGCCCTTGGAGATGGCCCAGACCTTCATGGCATGGGCAACGGCGTTGGCCACATCCAGGTCGAGCGGCTCACCGCCCTCGAGGGTTGCAGCAAGGCGCTTCCAAATGTCCTTGGGGAGGTAGTCCTTCATGACTTCCTCAGAGAACACCATGGTCCCGAAGCGGTCAGTAAGATCGGCCATACGGAACTCCCTTCGTATCGGCACCGCGTGAGAAGCGGTGTTGATTACTAACGAACGAGTCATAGCTTAGACTCGCCGTGTTTCCGCGACATTACCGTTATGTTGCTGTCGCGAAACCAATCAATGAGGTTACCCTATCGAGGCGGCGTTGCCACCCTCAACAGCCAATCAACTGTATAAATAGCAGACCTCTCCCCATGGTTTAAGGGTAGTCAATTTGGAATGGAGCTCTATTAACTGGTATTTTGCATCAGATACCAGTCTTTATAGTCCGTGCCTAGATTAGCCGCTCTGTTATAGAGAAAGCCGATAGCAAGGCATCTTTGATTGGTATCCTCAAATAGCGAGTGAAACTCCACCGTGGCACAGTGGTGCTGTAGAATCCTTACAACACATCACACTATTACGTATCTAGAGGAGCACGATATGCGCGTCGACGAGGTTTTTAAGCAGGCAGCATCCCAGGGCACCGCGCCCATTTCGTTTGAGATGTTCCCGCCCAAGGGCGAGCTGACCCTCGACACGGCTCGCGAAGTGGCAGGCAATCTGTGCAAGCTTTCGCCGAGCTTTGTCTCGGTCACCTGCTCGGCCGGCGGCTCGGGCAACGGCGCCACCACCGCCCCCATCGCGCATATGATTACGAGCGAATTCGATACACCCTCGGTTGCACACCTTACCTGCGTGGGCCGCTCGCATGCCGATATCGCCGCCAAGATCGACGAGTATCGCACCGCCGGCGTGGAAAACATCCTGGCCCTGCGTGGCGATCTCCCCGCCGGCGCGACCGAGGACGACAAGCCCGCCTCGGACTACGCCTACGCCCGCGACCTCATCCCCGAGCTCGTCGACGCCGGCTTTTGCGTGGGCGCCGCAGCCTACCCCGAGGGCCACATTGCCTGTGAGGATCTCAACCTCTCGGTCGAACACCTCAAGCAAAAACAGGACGCTGGCGCGAGCTTCTTTGTGACGCAGCTCTTCTTTGATAACGAGTGCTTCTACCGTTTTCGCGAGCTTGCCGACAAGGCCGGCATCACCGTGCCCATTACCGCGGGCATCATGCCGTTTATGGGCAAGTCACAGATCAGCCGCATGGTCTTTATGTGCGGCGCGTCGCTGCCCTCCCCCGTCATCAAGATTCTCGCCAAGTACGAGAATGACCCCGAGAGCCTGCAGGCAGCTGGTGTAGATTATGCAGCCCGCCAGCTTTGCGACCTCAAGGAGCACGGCGCCGACGGCCTGCACCTGTACACTATGAACCGTCCTGCGATCGCCGCGACCATTATGGAGCGCCTGGGGTAATGGAAAAACCGCACATCGATACAACCGTTGTTGAGGTGCCGGCCGACCTTGCGTCGCCGGCGCTTTACCGTGTCGATGCTGCGCACCATCCCCGTGTCGACCGTACCGAGATGCTGCGGTATCTGGGTTACGGCGGCCAGCAGATTGAGCCCGAACTGTCACGACGTATTGAGCTTGTCGTTGAACGTCTGGAACTGGACATTGAGCCCCGTGGCGTGCGCCGCGTATTTGCCATCGATGCCACGGGCGCGGACGAGCAGGGCAAGCCTTGCATCCGCCTGGTCGGCACCAACGTTGAGCTGCGCGGTCGCGATATCTATCGACATCTCAAAGACGCCCGCTTTGCCGCACTCATGGCATGCACCCTCGGCATGGACGCCGAGCGTCGCCTGCGCATCACGGGAGCCCAACATCCCCTGGAGGGCGCCGTGCTCGACGCCGCGTGCTCCGCTTACGTGGAAGCCGCCGTTGAGCAAATGGACCAGCAGGTCAAGACGGACGCCGCCGTTCATGGGCTCGCCGGCAACTGGCGCTTTAGTCCCGGCTACGGCGACTGCCCGCTCTCGGCCCAGCGCTCGATCGTCAATGCGCTCAATGCCACGCGGCTCATCGGCCTGACCGTCACGCCCACCAGCCTGCTCATGCCCACCAAAAGCGTGACCGCGGTGATCGGCCTGTTTGACGGCGAGGTCCACGACGCCCAAAGCCGCCCCACCTGCAATATCTGCCTCATGCGCGAGAACTGCCGCTTCCGTGCCGCCCACACCACCTGCTATTCCAGCCATTAGGAGCCCCCGATGTTTACTCCGCTTATCACTCATGATTCTGACGGCACTGCATTGGCGGCACCCGTTGATGCCGCACGTCGCAACGGTGCCACGTACAAGACGCGCACGATCGACGATCTGCGCATTAAGGACGATCGCCTGCGTGCGGCCATAGAGGGCACGGGGCACCTGCTGTTCGACGGCGGCATGGGCACCATGTTGCAGGCCGCTGGCATGAAGGCGGGCGCCCTGCCCGAGCTGCTCAACTTTGAGGAGCCCCAGGTCATTACCGACATTCAGCGCCAGTACGTCGAGGCTGGCTGCGACGTGATCACCGCCAACACCTTTGGCGCCAATGCCCACAAGCTCGACGGCGCCGCCACCGTGGCAGATGTCTTTGCCGCCGCTGTCGCCTGCGCCCGCGCGGCTGGTGCCCGCTACGTCGCCGGCGATATCGGCCCCATCGGTGCGCTGCTTCGCCCCTTGGGTACCCTCAGCTTTGACGAGGCCTACGACCTCTTTGCCGAGGAAGTGCGCGCAGGCGTCGCCGCGGGCGTGGACCTCTTTATTATCGAGACTATGACCGACCTGGCCGAGATCAAGGCGGCGGTCCTCGCCTGCCGCGAGAACTCCGACCTGCCCGTCTTTGCCACCATGACCTTCGAGGAAGACGGCCGCACCTTCCTGGGAACGAGTCCCGAGGTCGCCGCCATCACGCTCGATGCCATCGGCGCCGACGTTTTGGGCATCAACTGCAGCCAAGGACCGGCCGAGCTCCGGGGACTCGCCGCACGTATGCTCACCGTTACCGACAAGCCCGTTATGGTGCAGGCCAATGCAGGACTCCCCCATGTGGACGACGACGGCAACACCGTCTTTGATATCCAAGCCCCCGAATACGCCGAGGCCGTCGCCGGCATGATCGCCGACGGTGTGAGCGTCGTGGGCGGTTGCTGCGGCACCACGCCGGCGCACATGGCGGCCTTGCGCACGCTTATCGATAACCACACGCCCAGCCCGCGCCGCCGCAAGCCCAGCATGTCGGTCACGAGCGCCCAAACGGTCGTGGACCTTCCCTGCGACGGCCACAAGATCGCCGTCATCGGCGAGCGCATCAACCCCACCGGCAAAAAGCGCCTGCAGCAGGCCCTGCGCGACGGCGACCTGGACTACGTCGTGAGCCAGGGCATCAGCCAGCAAGAGCAGGGCGCCGACATCCTGGACGTCAACGTGGGCCTGCCCGAGATCGACGAGGTCAAGATCATCCAACAGGCGACCGAACAGCTCCAGGGCTCCACGCTGCTGCCGCTGCAGATCGACTCCACCGACCCCGCCGCCGTCGAGGCCGCCGTGCGCCGCTACGCCGGCAAGCCCATCATCAACTCGGTCAATGGCAAGCAGCAGATCATGGATGAGATCTTTCCGCTGGTCGCCCACTACGGCACCAACGTTGTCGGCCTTACGCTCGACGAAGGCGGCATCCCCGATACCGCCGAGGCTCGCTTCGCCATCGCCGAGCGCATCGTGGCCGGGGCTGCCCGCTACGGCATCGGACCGGACCGCATCCTCATCGACTGCCTGGTCATGACCGCCTCGACCAATCAACGCCAGGCCGAGCAGATCCTGCGCGCCATGTCCCTGTGCAAGGAGCGTCTGGGCGTCAAATGCGCACTCGGCGTGTCGAACATCAGCTTTGGCCTGCCTGCCCGCCCGCTGCTGGGCTCGGTCTTTTTGGCCGCCGCCTTTGGCGCGGGCCTGGACGCCCCCATCATGAACCCGGGTTCCAAGCGCTTTATGGACACCGTCTACAGCTATCGTGTGTTGAGCGTTGAGGACGAGGGCTCGACCGGATACATCGAGCGCTACGCCGGCTGGACCGATCCGTACAAGATCGCCGCAAACCCGGCAGCAGCTCAGGCCGCATCGAGTGATGCCGCGCCCGCTGCTGGCACCGCCGGCACCGACGGCAACGACGACCCGATTCGTCGCATGGTCGTCTCGGGCCGCAAAGGCGAGATCGCTGCCGAGACCGAGCGTCTGCTGGCAGACCACGATGCCATGGACCTCATCAACAATCACTTTATCCCCGCCCTCGACGAAGTTGGCGTCCTCTTTGACCAGGGCAAGTTCTTCTTGCCGCAGCTTATGGCCTCGGCCGAGGCCGCACGCGTGGGCTTCGACACCATCAAGCGCCTGATGCCCGCCGGCGAGATTGCCGACAAGGGCAAGATCTGCGTGGCCACCGTCAAAGGCGACATCCACGATATTGGCAAGAACATCGTCAAAATGCTGCTCGACAACTACGGCTACACCGTCTTTGACCTGGGCCGCGACGTCGATCCGCAGGAGGTACTCAAGACCGTCAAGGAGCGCGATATCAAACTCGTCGGCCTCTCGGCGCTTATGACCACCACCGTCGTCGCCATGGAAGAGACCATCAAGTTGCTCCATGCCGAGGTTCCGGGCGTCAAGATCATCGTGGGCGGCGCCGTGCTCACCCCCGAATACGCCAAGCAGATCGGTGCGGACTACTACGCCAAGGACGCCGCCGAAAGCGCTCGTATCGCCGAAGAGGTCTTTGGGCAGTAACACAACGGAAACAACCGAGCACCAAAACGTGCCGCATGCGCCACTTGGCACGTGCGGCACGTTAGAATAGATAAGATTATGCTCGTTTTGGCAGATAGGAGCGCAAGGATGGCGATCACGCCCGCAGAAATCGCGGAAACCCGCGGCATGGTTGAGGAACAGAACCTCGACATCAGGACCATCACCATGGGTGTTTCGCTCATGGGTTGCGGTGACGAGAACCTCGACCGCATGTGCACGAAGATCTACGACCACGTGACGCACACGGCTGAGCATCTGGTCGAGACCGCCGAGAACCTCGAGCGCGAGTACGGTATCCCCATCGTCAACAAGCGCGTTTCCGTCACCCCGGTGGCGCAGATCGCCGCATGCTGCAAGGATGAGGACCTCACCCCCATCGCGCATGCCCTCGACCGCGCGGCCGAGACGCTCGGCATCGACTACCTGGGCGGCTTCTCCGCACTCGTCCAGAAGGGCATCGGCGACGCCGACCGCCGCGTCATCCAGTCCATCCCCCAGGCGCTCGCCACCACGAGCCGCGTCTGCTCCAGCGTCAACGTCGCCAGCCTGCGCGCCGGCATCAACATGGACGCCGTGCTCATGGCGGCTCAGACCATCATCGACGCCGCCAAGCTCACGGCCGACCAGGATTCCGTTGGCGCCTCCAAGTTTGTCTGCTTTGCCAACATGGTCGAGGACTCCCCGTTTATGGCGGGCGCCGTCCACGGCGGTGGCGAGGCCGACGCCGTCATCAACGTAGGCGTCTCGGGCCCCGGCGTTATGGCCGCAGCCCTGGAGACGCTGCCCGATTCCGCATCGATGATGGAAGTCGCCGAAAAGATTAAGCAGACCGCCTTTAAGATCACCCGCGCCGGCGAGCTCATGAGCCGCGAGGCCGCCCATCGTCTGGGTGTCGAGAAGGGCATTGTCGACCTGTCGCTGGCTCCCACGCCTGCCATCGGCGACTCCGTTGCCCGTATCCTCGAGATCATCGGCGTGGGCACCTGCGGTGGCCCGGGCACGACCTGTGCGCTCGCCATGCTCAACGATGCCGTCAAGAAGGGCGGCGTCATGGCCAGCTCCAGCGTGGGCGGTCTCTCCGGCGCCTTTATCCCCGTGTCCGAGGACGCCGGCATGATCGCCGCCGTCGAAGCCGGCGCGCTTTCGCTCGAGAAGCTCGAGGCCATGACCTGTGTGTGCTCCGTTGGCCTGGACATGATCGCCATCCCCGGCGACACCCCGGTCGAGACCATCGCCGGCATCATCGCCGACGAGATGGCCATCGGCGTCATCAACAACAAGACCACGGCCGTGCGCGTGATTCCCGCCATCGGCAAGGGCGTGGGCGACTGCGTCGAGTACGGCGGCCTGTTTGGCCGTGCGCCCATCATGCCGGTGAACCCCAACGCCGGCACCGTGCTTGCCCACCGTGGCGGACGCTTCCCGGCACCGCTGAACTCGCTCAAGAACTAGCTGAGGGGGGACTGGCGAGGAGCCCCGGGGAGGGCAAATATATAAGGTCGCCTGCTCGAACAGTCCTGACTCGCACGGAGAGCACATTAAGTGCTCTCCGGCTCGTGCGGAACTCGCGATCGACCTTATATATTTGCCCTCCCCGGGGCTCCCGCACAACGGGACCTCAGTTGGGTTCTATCCCGGTTGCAGTTGCTTCGCTCCTGCACCACTTGGCTGGTGCGGCGGTTTGGCGTTGGAACGGTTCTTTTTCTGATATATGCTGGTTGCGGCTCTTCTTTTGGGGGGAGTCGCTTTTTTGTTGCTAGGAGGTTGGCCCGTGGTTGATGGGGATGCTCGCTCTGAGCTTCTTTCTGCTGATTGGAATCAGGAGTGGATGCGCCTGCAAGCTGGTCGGCGGCGGGCTGATGATTCTTTTGAGTGGGATAAAAGGGCTCGGCATTTTCGGCCGTTGGAGACTGCTCCGTATGCTCGGGATTTTATAAAGCTGTTGGCGCTTGAGCCCGACGAGTCGGTGCTCGATATGGGGTGTGGGGCTGGGTCGATTGCTATTCCGCTTGCTCAAGACGGGCATCCCGTGATTGCCGCTGATTTTTCCCCTGCCATGTTGGGCACCCTTGATGCTGGCATTGAGTACTATGGGCTCGAGGACCTGATTACGCCACTTGAGCTTGCTTGGGATGATGATTGGGATTTGGTTGGACCGGTCGCGAAAGCGGTAGATGTTGCCTTTGCCAGTCGCTCTGTCACCACGAGCAACCTAAAAGGCGCGCTTGCCAAGCTTGATCGTACGGCTCGTCGGCGTTGTGCTGTCACGATGGTCGCCAACTCCAGCCCGCGCTATGATCTGCACTTGATGAACGCTATCGGCGCCTCGGTTACCTGCAGCAATGGCTTTGTGTATGCCTTCAACATCCTCATTCAGATGGGCGCGTTGCCGCAGGTTACATACTTTGAATCGCCTCGTCGCGATACCTTCGATAACCTTGAAGCGGGCGTAGCAGATTTTTCCCGTATGCTCGAGCATGGCAACGAGGATAAGGTCGACCGTCTGCGCGACTACATCGCCCAGCACATGATTGAGAACCCCCATGCCGGTGAGCCGGGCTCCAAGGGTGTGCCGCAGGGACGCTATATGCTCGACCACGTCCGCAAGGTCCGTTGGGCGTTTATTGCATGGGAGCCGGTCTCTGCGCCCAGCTCATAGCCTGTTCGCAGCCCGCACTGCCCACTCACTCGGCATCCGCATTCTTTTTGAACTGGGCAAACGCGCTCCACACCGCACCGTTCCTGCGCTATCGTGGGACAGCTCACGTAAATTAAGGCCCCGTCGCGGGGCGCCCCATACATAGAAAGCGAGAACCCATGGCACTGACAGGAGCACAGGTCAAGCAGCTTCGCAGCATGGCCCATCACCTCAACCCCGCCATCATCATCGGTAAGTCCGATGTCAACGAGGGCACCGTCGAGCAGACGGTCGCCTACCTGGAGAAGCACGAGCTCGTTAAGTGCTCCGTGCTCGATGGCTCCAGCCTTTCCGCCCGCGAGGCCGCCGAGGAGCTCGCCGAGCGTTGCCACGCTGAGGTCGTCCAGGTCATCGGCCGCAAGTTCTCACTGTATCGCGAGTCCTCGCGCAAGGACATCGAGAAGATCAAGCTCGTCTAAGAGCCAATGATCCGGCGATCCAACACATAGCAAGCTTACGGGTGCCCAAGTACTTCGGGCACCCGTTTTTTATCGCTCGACCAGCACGCGATTGAGCCGCCCCTCCACCAAGCGCTCGTATAGACGCCGCGTCTCGGGCTCGGGCACGCCATTGACCTGCTCCCTCAGGTGGTGCATATGCCCGCTGTACAGCTCGACGATATCGCGCCGCCGCCCCGCCGCACTGTAGACGCGCATGGCGCAGCGCACCATATCCTCACGCGCCGTTTCCTGTCGAAGCCCCGACTCCGCCAGCCAAATCGCCGACTGCAGATCGTTTTCTTCTAGAGCGGCATTTGCTCCCTTAATCATGCAATCGATGTACTTTGACTGCATAATGCGCCGCATGCGCAAAAAGTAGGTGGGATTACAGCCATTGGGAACATACAGCGGTCCGGCATAAAGCTGCTCAATCTTAAGGCACAGCTCAACTAAATGGGGCCCGCGCGCACCCGTGCGATTTCCCAATACCTCGCGGCTTATCTGGTCAAACAGCCGTACATCGGTCTTGACGTAGTCGCCGTTGAGCCCAATGCATTCATTTTGGATGAGCACACACGACTTGCCATCCGGCGTCGGTCCCAAAGCCGACCGCAAGCGCGATATCGTCGAGTACAGATTGTTGCGGGCGCTATTGAACTCGGCATGGGGCCACAGCTCCATGGCCAGCGTCTCACGATCGACGAGCGCATCCATGCCCAGCGCAAGCCGCTCGGCAAGCGTCGCCGCCTTCTTGCGACGCCACATTTTGTCCGTGATGGGAAACCCATCGCGCTCGGCGCGAAACGCACCAAACATGCGAATCTCGATATGGTCGATGGTATCAACGGCTTCAACCTCGCCGGCCTGGAACAGGCGCTCGCCCTCTCCTTCCAAATCGTCGCGCAGCGAGTACCGCGACAGCTCGCGCACGGGAAGCTTCTTGCGTATCCTGCCCGCCGGCTCGCCCAGACAATGCATGGCAAGGCGCGCAAAGAGCCGATACGATGGCTCTAGAATCCCCGCACGATTCATGGACATCCAGGCCGCAAGATCGCTGTCTCGGCCCGCACAGGCCAAATGCAGCGCCACCATCCAGGCCTCCGCTCCACCAACCTGCGTCTGGCTTATATCGAGCAACTCCGCTTCCTCGCGCACCGAAACCATCGAGGTGTTACGCAGATATGCCGCGCGCTCCAGCAGCAATGCGTTATCGCGCATGTACGCAATCGACTCCTCGGCAAGTTTGAGCACTTGGACCGCACGGAACTTTGCATTAACCGGCCGTCCCTCTGCCAGCGACTGCCAGCCTTCTAGCAACAGCCCAAACAGCTGAATCTGGTTGTCGCGCATGCGCACGGCAAAACGATCGAGCTCGTTGAACGCCGCGTCGTCGGTTACCGGCAAGCCGGAAAGGAGCCGCCGTGCCGCCAACACCATGCGCACCCAGATAGCCATCGCCTTAAGCCCACGTACGTCGAGCGCCTCCCGCACCACCGTCATCTCGTCGTCGCGCTCGTCGGTTCCCGCAAACGACCCGTCAAAGAGCTCCACCAGCATGCTATCGGCCCGTATAACAATCCCCGCGATGTCGAGCTCGCAGTCGTAGGCCTTGCTCGTTTTGAGCTGTTGTAGAACGCCGCCGTCATTTCCCCGCTCGGTCAGGCACCGCTTGACCTCGATATGCGCAGACAACATATCGAGTGCGGTATGGGATGTCTCGATTTCTGGCACGGCCAGGTTCGTAGGAAGCCCAAGCCCGTTGTCCCCATAGCAAACAGCCGCCAGCGTCTGGGCCACCCTCCATGAAACAGGGTCTATTTCGCAGGCCGCCCGTTCGCTCCCGCGCTCGATGACCGATGCCATATAGCGAGCGAGCTTTGTATTGGACACGCTGACCGCTGCCAGATATACGCCAAGCGCTTCGGCAGGCGTTGGCTCTGGAGCCGGATCGTCGGCATCGATCGTGCCCAGCGCCGCTCGGCAGATATCGGCCCCGTGCCCCGTCAGAGCCAGATCGACCCCATACTGCCCAGCAAGTTCAAGGACCGCTTCACGGTCCAAAAAGGCGTCCGCCAGGCCCATCGCCGCATCGCATCGGCCCGCCTTAAGCAAAATCCGGGCCGCCCTCGGAACAAGTTCGGGGCGAACCTCGGCCACCAACTTACGCAAGCGCAAGCGTCCGTTATCCTCCGTGCCCAGACACGTAAAACTCCGCTCGGCGGGATCCAAGCCAAAGATCGGGTAGTCGCGTACAAAATAGGACTGGTCGACCATCGACAGCCTCACCCCGCAAGCCTCGAGTTCTGCGATATTGCCCTCGCCCATCAAAACCATGAGACATGCCACGCAAAACAGCGCATTATTGTCGAGCGAAGCCAGATCGGCAAGTGCCGCGCCATATACGTTGACAATCTCGTTTTCGAGCAGACCGGCTACGTCACCTTGGCCATACAGACCCGTCTGCAATGCCGAAACGAGCTCGGGCACGCCCTGCGTGAGCTGATAAAAGTCGAGCGATGTGCTGATCGAAAACGCCGATGCCCACGCCGAATACTCATAGGCATGCACCTTAAGCATCTGCGCATTGATCTTAACCGAATCGCCCAGCCCATGAATCAGCTGACGATTTGAAGGACGGCAGGAGATAAAGACCCCTACCCCCATAGCGCGCAGGCCGCGAATCCTGTCGATGAGGTCTTCGGTATCGTGCTGATCGAGGTTTGGCACATTATCAATCGCGATAAGGGAGTGCGGTTTGTCTTTGAGTTCTTCGGTAACCACCTCGAGCTGCATAAACACCTCGCGCCCAATGGCGCGATCCGCCTCGATAATCCGCACGGGGCCTCGCGTCGGGTCGCATTTTACCTCATGGGTGTACTGCAGCAGCACCGAGGTCTTCCCAAACCCGTCGGGCGCATAAAGAACCACGATGCCGGCCTTTCGGCCCTTGGCGATAAGCTCATTCATCAAGCGTTCGCGTCGCACCATATAGCCTCCGCCCAGCGGCATCAGCTCGAGCTCGTCTATACCGCCCAAATCGTTTACCATGCCCGCTCCTCAACTCGACCGTATGGACACTGTAGCCGCAAGACCATACAAGCCGCGCTATGAATAGAGCGACCTTGTGTTTTAGGTTGTCTTTTGGTACGCAAGCGGCAAGTTTTTGTACAGCGAGGGCCGATTGTTATTAATCCCCCGACTAATCGGTCTTTAAGCAGGTAAATGAGCTTGTCAGCTTGTCCCATCTAAGCGGCAGTGTAACGCAGATGAACAAGGTTCAGCCATGTCATTCAACTCGCCTAGCACCCGCTACCGTCTACGACCTTCTAGTGGCATTTTTGCATAGAATCTGGTATGGAATGAATCAAGCTGTTGGGCATCCGGCGTTCGTCAAGCTTGCGGCAAGATTTTGGTCAAGTGGGCGAAAAGGGATAGCAAAAAGGCCCCCGCAAAGCGGAGGCCTTAGGCAAGGTTATGTCGAGCTGCAGGATTCGCGCTACTCGCAGAGCGAAAGGGCGGCCTCGTCGGCAACGACAACGCAGTTGGTGTGCAGCTGCAGGATCGAAGCCGGGCACTCGGGCGTAACCGGACCATAGCACATGTCATGCACGGCCTGAGCCTTGGCCTCGCCGTTGGCGACGACCAGGATCATGCGGGCATACATGATGGTCTGGGTACCCATGGTGTAGGCCTGACGGGGAACATCGTCGATGCTGTCGAACAGGCGGCTGTTGGCCTGAATGGTGCTCTCGGTGAGGTCGACGCAGTGCGTACCCTTGGAGAAGTGGTCATCGGGCTCGTTGAAGCCGATGTGGCCGTTGTTGCCGATGCCGAGCAGCTGCAGATCCGGGTAACCGGCGTCGGCGACGATCTTGTCGTACTCAGAGCAGGCAGCGGCGGCGTCGGGGTTGGAACCATCGGGCACATGCGTGTTGTTCAGGTCGATGTTGATGTGATCGAAGAAGTTCTCACGCATGAAGTAGTGATAGCTCTGGGGATCGTCGTGCGAAAGGCCGCGATACTCGTCCAGGTTGTAGGTGCTAACCTCGGCAAAGTCGACGTCGCCCTTCGCGTACCAAGCAGCGAGCTGCTTGTAGGCACCGATCGGGGTGGAGCCGGTGGCAAGGCCCAGCACACAGTCGGGCTTGAGGATAACCTGCGCCGAGATGATATTAGCGGCCTTGCGGCTCATATCCTCGTAGTCTTTAGCTTTAATGATCTTCATTACGCGTCCTTTCTCGTACAAGAGAGGCAAGGCTCCCTTACAAGCACTTGCCCGCGGCCCGCGTCGGCCGCAACCAACGTGTGCGGCCACCAGGGCGAGGTCGCGTAATGTATGTGTCTCGTGTCTAGCCGCGTCGAGGCCCCTGCCCGTCCACGGTGACCCGAAGCTGTTTAGCCTCGGACAAATCCCATCTTGCCACGGAGGGCGTCCTCTTTCAAGGGCGCCCTCCGTAAACGTGTTTGAATTGTAGACTAATGGCCACGTGCACTTGCTAGCGCTCGCGAGCAACGATGAGCTGGTCCATCTCTTCGACATGCACGCCAACGGAGCCCTTGATGCTCGAGAACTCAACGGAGTTGCATACCAAGATGGGAACCGTCACATCGTAGCCCTCGGCAGCAATTGCCTCACGATCAAACTCAATGAGTACATCGCCCTTATGGACGATGTCACCCACTTGCGCATGTACGATAAAGTGCTTGCCCTCGAGCTGAACAGTGTCCAAACCAACGTGGATGAGCACGTCCAAGCCATCGACCGTGTTAAGCGCAACGGCATGTCCCGTGGGAAAAATAGCCTCGACCTTCGCATCAGCCGGTGCAATCACACGCGTTCCGGTGGGCTGAATCGCCACGCCCTGGCCCAAAAGGCCGGTGGCAAACGTCTGGTCGTTTACCTCGGAAAGCGGAATGACATCGCCCGAGATGGGAGCATCCAGCGTAAGGACTCGACCACGCATACCCAAAGACCTTAGGACTTTAGTGAACATGCTCCCCCTCGGACATACCAATCAATCAAAATAACCTTAACAGTTTACCACTTGGCAACGGTTTTTGACCATTAGGGAAGTTCGCGCTTGACAACCTCGACGATGTCGTCGACAACGCGCTGGGTCAGCTCGTGCGTCTCGGCCTCGGCCATCACGCGGACCAGCGGCTCGGTACCGCTCGGGCGCACCAGAATGCGGCCGCGGCCGTCAAGCTCCTTCTCGGCAGCAGCGACGGCATCCCAGATGGGCTGGCAATCGTCCAGACCAGCCTTGTTGTCGGAATGCACGTTGACGAGCACCTGCGGGTACTTCTTCATGATGCCGGCAAGATCGGTGAGGGTACGACCGGTGCGCTTGAGCACGGCCAGCAGCTGCAGAGCCGTCACCAGGCCGTCACCGGTGGTGTTGTGCTCCAGGAAGATGATGTGGCCGGACTGTTCGCCGCCGATGACGGCGCCGTCCGCGAGCATGCGCTCCAAAACGTAGCGGTCGCCCACGGCGGTCTGAACCATCTCGAAGCCCTGCTCCTTCATAGCGATGGAGAAGCCCAGGTTGCACATGACGGTCGAGACGATCTCGGAGTTGGCGAGCTTGCCGCGAGCGGCAAGGTCAGAACCGCAGATAGCCAGGATGTAGTCACCGTCGATCTCATTGCCCTCGCTGTCCACGAACAGCACACGGTCGGCGTCGCCGTCGTGGGCCAAGCCGATATCGGCATGGGTGCGCAGCACGAGCTCGCGCAGGGGCTCGAGGTGCGTAGAGCCGCACTCGACATTGATGTCGGTACCGCAATAATCGGTGTTGATAGCGTGCACCGTGGCACCCAGGCGCTGCAGCGCGGCGGGCGTAGTCTGACAGGAAGCACCGTGACCGCAGTCGACGGCAACGACCAGGCCATCGAGCCTCAGGCCATCAAGCGTATCGATAGCGTGGTCGACGTATGCCTTGCGGGCGTCCTTCATCTTGATGATGTGGCCCACGCCGGCGCCGGTCGGCAGCGTGTCGGCAGCCATGGCTTCCTCGGACATGACCCAGGCGCTGATCTCTTCCTCGACAGCATCAGGAAGCTTCATGCCCTTGCGGCTAAAGAACTTGATGCCGTTGAACTCCGGCGGATTGTGCGAAGCGGAGATAACGATGCCGCCATCAAGCTCGTTTTGGACGGTGAGCAGCGCCACGGCAGGCGTAGGGATGACGCCGCAGCAGTGCGGGCGGCCGCCCTCGGCCATAATGCCGGCGGTCAGAGCACTCTCGAGCATGGTGCCCGAAAGACGCGTGTCGCGGCCGATGCAGATATCCGGACCAAGGAACTTGGTCGCCGCACGGCCCAGGCGAAACGCGAGGTCGCACGAGAGGTCGGCGTTGGCAACGCCACGGACGCCATCGGTACCGAAGATGTTCTGGGGCATAGGATCGCTCCTTCCCTAGCAGGCGATATGCAACCGCCCACCCTAGTCGAAAAAGAAAAGCGGGACCCGCCGAGGAATCGGCAGGCCCCGCTTGTACATTGTATCTCGAAAGGAGATAAAACCTTAGCGCTTGGAGAACTGGGGAGCGCGGCGGGCCTTCTTGAGGCCGTACTTCTTGCGCTCGACCACGCGAGCATCGCGCGTAAGGAAACCGGCCTTCTTGAGGTCAGCACGGTAGTCGCCAGCGTTCAGAAGAGCGCGAGCGATGCCCAGGCGCAGAGCGCCGGACTGACCGGAGATGCCGCCGCCATCGCACAGAGCGATAACGTCGAACTGACCGGCGGTGTCGGTCACCTTGAAGGGAGCAAGGGCGTTCTCAACGAGCTGATGACGGCCGAAATACTGCTCGGCGTCACGCTTGTTGATGGTCACCTTGCCGGTGCCGGGGACGAGACGGACGCGGGCGACGGCGTTCTTACGACGGCCGGTACCCTGGTAGACAACGGTGTTCTCAGCCATCTTTAAGCCTCCAGCTCAATCTTCGTGGGGTTCTGGGCAGCATGCGGATGCTCGGCACCAGCGTAGACCTTAAGCTTGGTCATCTGGGCACGGCCGAGGGTGGTCTTGGGCAGCATACCGCGAACGGCTCGCTCGATGACCTTCTCCGGGTGCTTCTCCATAGCCTGGCGGAAGCTCTCAGCCTTGAGGCCGCCGTTGTAGCCGCTGTGGCGATAATAGGTCTTCGTGTCGGCCTTGTTACCGGTAAGCTGGACCTTATCGGCGTTGATGACGACAACGAAGTCGCCGCAGTCGCTGTTGGGCGTGAACTGGGGCTTGTTCTTACCGCGCAGGATCATTGCGATCTGGGTGGCAAGACGGCCCAGAACAGCACCATCGGCGTCGACGAGAACCCAGTTGCGCTGGACCTCGCCCTGCTTGGCGTAGTGAGTCGATTTCGAAATCACTTAGACTCCTCCATGTACAGTACGTGTTGTTACAGAGATTCACGGGGCTCTGCAAGTAACCCGTCCATATTACCCCGCTCGCCGCACGAGTCAACAGGTATTTTGGCTCCGACCAGAGTTTCTGCACATGTCATCCACGAGCCATAATTTTTCCAGCTCTTTAGCTGTTGTCATTTTTTGAGGGTTCGCCGTCGCTAGCGCTCAACGAACTCTTGGATTTCCGCGAGCAGGCACTTTGCCTCCTGACGGCCCTGGATATACAGGTCGAGGAGCTTTGCCGGATCGTGCTCGACATGACCGACCTCGACCGGCTTTTGCGGAGCGACGACCAGCGCACGGCCCTCGCGCTCATACTTCCACAGGTGCATGCGTTGTATGTTGTAGCGGTCGTGGCGCGTCTCGATAGCCTCGAGCAGATAGGGGTAGTCGGCATAGCGGGCGCGCGCGGCAGGCATAAACTCGTAGGGCTTTTTCTCGTACGAGCGGTCCTGCGTGACAATGACAACCGCGCGATCGAAGCCCGCCTCCTCCAGCACGTGCTCGATGGGGATCGAATCGGCTACGCCACCATCGACGTATTTGTGCCCGTCAATCTCGACCGGCGGCGTCACCAGCGGCAGCGACGTCGAAGCGCGAACAGCGTCGAGATCGAGCACGGCGCTTTTGACCGGCAGGTACGTGGCGGTTCCAAAAAGCATGTCCGTCGCGACGGCGTACATCTCGATGGGGCTCGCGTCGAACGTCTCGTTGTCAAAGGGATCCAGGCGGTCCTGAACATCGTTGAAGATAAAGTCGTAACCCACAATAGAGCCCGTGGACGCAAACGATGCGGCGCCCATGAAGCGGCTGTCATTGCAGAAAGCCAGGTTGATGCGGTTGGCACGACCGATCTGGTGCGACTTGTAGTTCACGCCGTTGAGGGCGCCGGCCGATACACCGTAGACAGCCGGAATCTCGACGCCAGCCTCCATGAGAACGTCGAGCACGCCCGCGGTAAACTGCCCACGAAAACTGCCGCCCTCCAGGACGAGCGCGACCTTGCCGGCGTTCTTTGCCTTATCTTCTGCAGTCATATTGACCTCCTGCGATTGCGTTTTGGCCTTCTTCTACCCAGTTTTGGGATGGCGAGAGCGCAGGTTTTTTGAGGCGGCAGGTGAAGCGGAAAGTGTGTCCCAGTTTGAGGCGGGATTCTGGGATGCGCTTTCCGCTTGGACCGCCGCTGGGAAAGCGCGTCCCATCCTGAGCGCGTATTCCGGGATGAACTATCCGCTAGCCATTCATTTGGAAATTGCATCCCATTCCGAATGAGGATTCCGGGATGCGGTTTCCGTTTGAGGCGTCATCCGGAAACTACGTCCCAGTCTGAGCGTGGATTCCGGGACGTGCTTTCCGCCTGGGCTGCCATCGGGAAAGCGCGTCCCACTCTGCGTCACTGAGGCGTTTTCTTTACGCCCGCGCCCTGCATAGAGTTCGATTCTCCGCGGTTTGGGGGATCCGTTGATGGGTTGAAACCGGGGCAAGACGCCCGATCGACATCGCATCGATATTGGGCTGGAGCTTTGCGCGGAGAATCTGCGTATTTGCTTCGCAAATACGCACCGGCTTCGGCCGCCTGTCGGCGTCCTCGCCCGCGGGCTAAAAACGCTTACGCGTTTTCTTTACGCTCGCGCCCTGCACAGAGTTCGATTCTCCGCGGTACGGACTAGAAATAAAAAGACAGGTAGATACGAATATCTACCTGCCTGTTGCTTATGGTGGAGGCGCGGAGAATCGAACTCCGGTCCACGAAAGCCCCCTGATTGGCATCTCCAAGCTCAGTCGCTGGTTTAGTCTCGGACGCTTTGCGCGCAGCGACACGCTCGCGGCATCCCAACCGGTTCGGTCTTAGCCCGCGCCATACCGATTACGTGCGCGGGAGCATTCCCCTAAAATGACGTCGCGCCGGTGTCGGGGAAATCACCGGGTTGACGCGCCGCTATAAACTAAGCAGCGAGAGCCATAGGCTCAAAAGAAGAGTTGTTGTCAATTCAATTTGACGGTACCCCTGTTTAACGAGGCGAGGAGACCTCGGCTTGCTTCCTCTCTCAGAGCTATCGTGTCGAAACCAGTCGCCCCCGAATGTCGGGAAAGTCTGGATGGCATTGGGCACGAGCGCCCAACACCCGTCGACTTTTCAAGGAACATGCAGGGCGAGCCCCGCTTGTGGAGTGTTATCTTACCACGTTCTGAAAGCGGACAGCTGTTCTATGCACGAGCTGTGAAGACCCCAATGTGCGCCGCACTTCACACTTTTGCTACCGATTGCGTCACGTATATTTTCGCCAAGCAAAATTGACCCGTCGAAAGGACCGTTATGGATACCAAACAGCAACTCGTCAATGCCCTCGCAGGCCTGGGCTCAACCATTACCGAAGCTATGGATGTCATCGAAGGCTTTGTCCCCTGCGGACATCCCGCCCTCACGGTATCGAACGCATTCGTCGCGCTGGACGCTGACGATGATGCAGCTCTCGCCCAGCAGCTTGAGACCGTCGAGAGTTTTATCGACCACGTGAGTGAGAACCGCGGCGTGACCGCCTACCACGGCATCGAGGTCGAGCTCGCAGGTCCCAAAGCCGATCTGTTCGCAGCAATCCGCGAGGTAGGCGCCCTTATGCAGACCGCAGGCGTCAAGAACCCACAGGTCAACGAGTGGGTCTACCGCAGTCTGGCAGCACTCGGCAGCTCCGACGAAAAGGCAGCCGAGCAGCTTGCAGAAAGTCCCGCCATTAAGGCCGAGCTTTTGTAAATAGCAGACGCGGGTCCCTTGGCGCATCGTCGTCCAAGAGGCCCGCAAACAGTTCGCGTCAACCGATAGCCGCGCCACCGCGTTCGGCCAAAGCCAGAATCGGCATCATTTGGCGCGGGGTCTTTGCTGCAAGATCGGCATGTTCGAGCAGTTTGCGATCGTTGGTCACCAAGTAATCAACCTGGGCGCGTTTGCATGCGGCGAGCACCAAGTTGTCCTCGTAATCGCGATGGAGCGTCAGATATTTGTCGGCCAGCCAAAGGTCCGACGCATCTGCACCCACGGCCGTGGCGTTTTCGGTCATATTCCGAACAAACGCCAGCGCCGCATCGCCAATTGCGCGGGCAGATGCCTCGTCGAGCGCTCCCCCGCTGGCAAGAACGCTACGCTTCAGCTCGTGTTGGACAACGTACAGCACGTCCTTAGCGATATGCACCGGAAAGAACAGCAACGCCCCCGTCTCCGTCGCCTGCCCAATAAACGCACGCGCGGCAAGCGACTCGGCATGGTCGACGCAAAACGAATCAACCCATACGTTAGCGTCCACCATTATTTTGAGGGGAGACCCGCTCACAGGATCATCCCCTTTTGGCGATAGCGCTCGTCCATGGCTTCGGAATAGATTGCGTCCCAATCGCGATCGTCGGACACGGACGACGTAGCGATGCCCAGGTCCGCGTAAAGCTGATCCGCCGCCGCCCATGATGCGGCGAACAGCGAGGTGGCACCAGCACTAGGCAGTTGGTCGTCAACGGCCGACAGCACCTCTTCGCACGAACCGCCGCCCTGTGCAACCTTTGCCACGACCTTTTTGATAAGCTCGGGCAGCGAGGCGCCCGAAAGCCGCAGCGCTTCCTCGGCACGGTTCTTGACCTGGCGATCCACGCGAACGTTCACCTGCGCCATGCCGCTAACAGCACCCACGTCGATCTCGCTCCCTTCAATTGCTAGCCTTGCTAGCAACACTATATAGAGAAGTTAGCAAATGTTCAAATGCAAAAGGCCTGCGCCCGGACGACACCGATGCCGTCTGGGCGCAGGCCAGATAACGTGGGCGAACACGTCTGCTAGCGCAGGTACGCCTTTGCGTTGCTCAGGCTGTAGGCGATCGTTGAGCCGTTGTGCAGCAGTGACGACGTCTGCGGAGTGATCATGCCGGTAATACCCAATGCCAACAGCGCCGAGTTGGTGAGCATCACCTTGGAATACGAACTCGTCAGACGGTCGATAAGCCCCTGACTCATGCGGCGCAGACGCACGATCGCGGCCAGATCCGTATCGGTCAGGATGATATCGGCGACCTCCTTGGCGATGTCGCTTCCGCCACCCATCGCCAGGCCCACGTCGGCCAAACCGAGCGCCGGCGAATCGTTGACGCCGTCGCCCACCATGGCAACGTGGCGCCCCTCGCCCTTAATGCGCTCAACATACGCGTACTTGTCCTCGGGCAACAGCTCGGCCTTAAACTCGTCGACACCTGCCTCGCGAGCAATGCGCTCGGCCGTGCGCTCCGAATCGCCCGTGAGCATAACGACATGCTTGACGCCCAGCGCATGCAGGTCGGCGATGGCCTCACGGACCCCAGGCTTGAGCGGATCCTCGATACCGAGCACGCCGACGACCTTGCCATCGACCGCCAGATACAGCGACGACAGGCCCTGCATCTGGGACTCGATGCGCTCCTTAATGTCGGACTCGAGCTGCGCGCCCTCGTCCTCAAACACAAAGTGCGCCGAGCCGATAATCGCGCGACGCCCCTCGATGGACGAAGCGATGCCGTGCGCCACAATATACTCGACCGCAGCATGGCGCTCGCGGTGCTCGAGCCCGCGCTCGCGGGCGGCGTTGACCACGGCACGCGCCACCGGATGCGGGAAATGCTCCTCCAGACAGGCAGAAAGGCGCAGAATCTCGTCCTCGCTCCAGCCGTCGGTGGTGAGTACGCAGGCAAGACGTGGCTGCGCCTCGGTCAGCGTACCGGTCTTGTCAAAGACAATGGTATCGGCCTTGGCAAACGACTCAAAGTACTTCGCGCCCTTGACCATGACGCCCATCTTGGCGGCATCGCTCATGGCGGTCATGACGGCGACGGAGCCCGTGAGCTTGAGTGCGCACGAGTAGTCGACCATCAGTGCCGCCGAGGTCTTGATGAGGCTGCGGGTGGTAAGCGCAACCAGGCCCGCGAGCAGGAAGTTCCACGGGACGATCTTGTTGGCAAGGTCCTCCATATGCGACTGGCCCTCGGACTTGAGCGAGTCGGCCGTCTGCACGAGCGAGACGATTGAGCGCAGTTTGGTTTGCGCCGTATTGGCGCGCACACGCACCAAGATGCTGCCGTCTTCCACGACGGTGCCGGCAAACACGTCGTCGCCAATGCTGCGCTCGACGGCAAGCGGCTCGCCGGTCAGGGTCGCCTGGTTAACCATGGCGCTCCCCTGCTCGACAACACCGTCGATGCAAATGGACATGCCAGTGCGCACGGCGACCAGATCGCCGGGCTCAAGCTCGGTCGCGGCAACGCTTACCTCGGTGTCGCCGACGACCTTTTGCGCCTTGTCGGGCACATCGAGCAGCGAGTTGATGAGCTCGTTTTCGCTCATGGCGCGGGTGTAGTCCTCGAGCAGCTCGCCCACGTTGAGCAGGAACATCGTCTGGCCCGCGGTGTCGACATCACGCTTGACGAACGAAATGCCAATGGCCGAAGCGTCGAGCACGGGAACGGTCAGGCGCGGCTGCGCCAGCTCACGGAGGGCGGCGCGCAAAAATGCCATGTAACCGGCCACGACAAACACCGCGCGCAGGGGCGTGGGCAAGAACCAGCGACGTGCGTAATGGGCACCGACGAGTGTCGCCAGGTCCATAACGAGTTTGTGCTTGCGCGGCTCGAGTTGCATCACGTAGCCCGACTTGGCATCGGCGATAGCTTGAGCATCGAGTGCGCCTAGGGCGTCGAGCACGCTTGCGCGGCGCGGCTCGTCGTACTCCAACGCCATCTGGCCAATGCGGCCATACACGCGCACTTTGCGCACGCCGTCAATGTCGCCGCCAAGCTTAAGAAGTGCATCGAGATCGCTCTCTGGCACAGGACCCGCCAATTGAAGACGGGTCCTGCCGGGGATCTCGCTGATAATCGAGAATCTCATAGTTTGTGCCTGGGAGCGTTACTCGGTTGCCTCGTCAGCAGCGGCCTCGCTCTGGGTGATGTAGGCAGCCTCGGCAACCATGTCATCGACATTGGCCTTGGCCTGCTCGACCATGTCCTGGTAGCAGTTCTTGACGCGCATACCGCACGCGATACCCTGCACGCAGGCATTCTTTACCGGAGCGCTGGTGAGCAGCTTGATGCCGGCCGTACCAAGCAGAAAACCGCCACCGACAAGCAGGGTGTTAAAAGTCGACTTCTTCATGTTGCTTCTCCCTTTTGCCGCACAAGCGCGGCATGGTGCCTTAGCACCCGAGTTCATTAGTTTGCTCGAGTACGCTTTTGAGACTAGTTTAGTCGAACTATTATGGTCAACCAAAGTTAACCTTTGGAAATCTTGGCCCCCTTTCCTACAGCTGCCAGGCAGCCGCTTCCTTTTGCAGTGCGACCATGCGGGCAAATTCTCCGCCTGCCGCCTTAAGCTGCGCCGGAGTGCCCTGCTCGGCAACCACACCATCCTTGAGCACAACGATTTTGTCGGCATTTTCCACCGTACGCATACGGTGGGCAATAACGATAACCGTCTTACCTGCAAGCAGACGGGAGAGTGCCTGCTGTACCACGGTCTCATTCTCCACATCCAAGCTTGCCGTCGCCTCGTCCAACAGCACGATGGGCACGTCTTTGAGCAGCGCGCGGGCGATGGAGATGCGCTGGCGCTCGCCACCGGAGAGTTTGGAGCCGTTCTCGCCGATCATGGTGTCGTAGCCCTGCGGCATGCGGTTCACGAACTCGTCGCAGTTGGCGGCACGCGCGGCCGCAAGCACTTCCTCATCGGTGGCATCACGACGCCCGAGGCGGATGTTTCCCATCACCGTATCATCAAAGAGCAGCACGTCTTGGAACACAATGGCGTAGTCGCGCAGCAGCACCTCAGGATCGACGCTCGCCACATCCACGCCACCCACGGTGACCGTGCCTTCGGTGGCATCCCAAAAGCGCGCGGCCAGGCGGCTCACCGTAGACTTGCCGGAACCCGAAGGACCGACCAGCGCCGTGACCTCGCCTTCCTTGGCGGTAAAGCTCACATCGGTAAGAACTTTCTCGCCGGCACGGCCGTCCTCGCCCGCACCATAGCCAAATGCCACGTGATCGAACACCACATCGTGGCCCACGGGCTCAAATTTCTCGCTGCCCCGTGCCACGGGCTCTTCCATGATGGAACGCATGCGCTTGGCAGAGGACTCGGCGGCAAACAGCTCGGACATTAACATTAACGCCTGGTCAAAGGGCGCATAGATGCGGCTCACCATAAGCAGGAAGGCAAACATCACCAAAAAATCGACCTGGTCGGAGGCGACCATCGCGGCACCCGTGACCAGCGTGGTGGCAATGCCCAGACGCAGGATGGCAAAGGCGGAGTTGACCAAAAGCCCGTTAGCGAGCTCGCCCTTGGTGGTCTCACGCTCCTCGGCATCGATCACGGCGTTGAGTCCCTCAAGATAATGGACCTCCTGGTTGGTGGCGCGGATCTCGCGAACGCAGTCGAGCGTCTCTTGAATTGCCTCGGTAACCTTGACCTTCTCGGCACGCACGCGATCGAACACCGGAGTCATGGGGCCGCGTGTTAGATACAGCACGGCAAAGGCCAAGGGAACGCTCCAAAACGCCGCAATCGCCAGTTGCCAGCAAAAGAACAGCGACGCCACGAACACAATGGCACTTGCGATGATGGCACCCCAAAGCTCTCCCAGCACGTGGCTGTAGGCGTGCTCCATGGCCTGGACGTCACCCATGATGGTCTCGGTTAAATCGGCCAGATCACGACGACCGAAAAACGACAGCGGCAGTTTGCGCAAGCGCTCGGCAATCTCCATACGCTGCTTGCCGCACTCCTCGTAAAAGATGCAGTAGGTGTAGTAATACTGCTGCCAGTTAGAGGCAAAGAGCAACACGAAAAAGACCAGGAGGCCGCCCACGATCGGCAGGGCATCCGGCAGGTCGGCGCCGGTGGCGAGATGCTCGACAAAACCGGCCATGACCAGGAATAAAAAGCCCATGCCGGCCATGGTAATGAGATTGGTGAGCGTGGTCCAGAAGACGCCGCGTTTTACGCCGGCGATGCCTTTATCGGATAGGAAATACTTCTTTTGGAATAAGGCGAACATTTAGGCCTCGCCTCCCTTCGTGACGGCGGCATCCGCGGTCGCAGCAGTAATCTTCCAGCTCGCGGCCTGTTCGTATTCGGCCCACATCTTGGCATACAGACTCTCTTGGGACAGCAGCTCGGCATGGGTGCCAGCCTCCTGCACGCTGCCCTGGTTGAGCACCACGATTTGGTCTGCGCCCACTACAGTCGAGAGTCGGTGCGCAATCATAATGACCGTGCGACCCGCCGCCAGCTTACTAAAGGCGCGCTGGATAAGCGCCTCGTTCTCGGGATCGGCAAACGCCGTGGCCTCATCGAGCACCACGATAGGCGCATCCTTAAGAATTGCGCGGGCGAGTGCCACGCGCTGGACCTCGCCGCCCGAAAGATATGCTCCGCCGGCACCGAGCATGGTATTGATGCCCTGCGGGAGCTTGGCCACAATGTCGTCGCACTGAGCTGCGGAGAGGGCAGCACGCACTTCGTCGTCAGTGGCCGCAGGCTTGGAGGCGCGCACGTTATCGGCAAGTGTTTGCCGGAACAGCTGGTTGGTCTGGAACACGAAGGCGACCTGGTCCATAAGCTCGTGCGGATCCATATCGCGAACATCCACACCGCCTACGAGCACTCGACCCGAGGAAACATCCCAAAAACGCGGAATCAGGCTTGCGCAGGTTGACTTACCGCCACCCGAGGGACCCACCAGGGCGAGGGTGCTACCCGCAGAAACGCTAAAACTCACATGACTGACAGCAGGTGCTTCGGCACCCTCGTAGGTAAAACTCACGTCCTCAAATCGCACGTCGCCGCCGGCAGGGTGCTTGGGGTGGGCGGGCACGGAGAGCTGCTTGGAATCCATGACGCTTCGAATACGAGCCAGCGAATCGGCACTCATCTGAGAGGCCTCGCCCACAAACATGAGCTTGGTCATGGCCGTCGGCACCACGGCCGAAAATATCGCGTAAAACGTGAAGTTGGTCATAAAATGCGCGAAGTCCGTCTCGCCCGGCGCCAACAGCAACGCCACGGGCAGCAGGAATGCCACAAGACCATTGAGCGCGGTAAGGTTGAGTACCTGCGGACCTCGGCAGAACGTGCCCGCATAGCTTTGTGCCATGTCAGCGTATTCGGCGATCGCATCGTGGAAGGCCTTGAAGGAGTAGACCGTCTGCTGAAACACCTTGACCACGGGGATGCCGCGTACGTATTCGGTGCCGGTCTTGTTCATCTTGACCAGCGCTCCCATGTAGGCCTTCATGAACTCGGCGCCTTTGCCGCTCATCATGGTGGCCATGGCGCCAAGCGAAACGACGACCGAGATAAGGCATGCCACCCCCAAACGCCAATCGAGGGCGAAAAGCAGCACGAGCAGACCTGCGACCATGGCGGCGGCGCCCGCGATATCGGGCAGCATGTGTGCGAGCAGGGTCTCGGTGGAGGCGGCGCATCCGTCTACAATACGGCGCAGCTCACCGGTGGCGTGCGTGTCAAAGTAGCCAAGCGGCAGCTTAAGCAGGTGCTCGCTCGTAGTCTTGCGGATATTGGACGCGCAGCGAAACGCAGACAGGTGCGTGCACATGAGCCCAACGAAATAAACTACGATGCTTGCCAGGGCAAAACCCACGGCCCACCAGCCATACATCGCGATATCGGTGGCTTCGCTCCAGTTAGGCACCACAGCGATAAGGTCTCGCGCGACAAGCCAAATGCACACGTACGGGCCAAAGCTCAGCAGCTGCGAGAGCGCCGAGAGCGCCATGCCCAAATACGTTAGGAATTTACGGTCGCCGGCATATGCAAGCAGCTCGCCGATACCGCCGCCTTCCCTTTCTGATCCCTTTGCCATGAGATTCCTTTCTAACGGCTTGAGAGTTAACCTCAATCAACTTATCATTGATGTGTTAGCCATGGCTCACAATCAAGCCAGGCGTGGACGTTTCTGCAAAGGAAAGGGACGCTTTTGCAAATGCGGCGGGCAGCGACCGACATAACCGAGCTCTACGCACCGCAGTTTGAGCAGTTTGGCCTGGAGCTTACCGGCAAGGGCGCCGTCTTTACCGGCGAGGTGGCAAACGACCGGGCGCACGGCCGCGCATGGATCATGCCTCTCTCCCCTGCCTGCATTGTCATGGAGCATTTCATCACCCCGACGCACGATATGTACTTGGCCGAATACACACCCGAGCCATACGCCTGCGTGAGCGAGGTCAGCGCGCCCACACTTACATGCATGCCCGAGGCTGGCATAACGCCCGCGAACCTTAAACCATTGCATGGACCGTGGCCAAACAATGCCGTTTGCAGCTTTATCCAAGATAGCTGTGGCGAGGAATTAAGCCCGCTGTTTGCGGGGGAGCTCTATCACTCGCGCTCGGTGCTCTTTTTACCTGGATATTTTGACGAACTGGAGCACCGCTATCCCACCGAGTTCGCGGGAATCTTTGAGGCGTTTGCCGAGTCATGGCACGAGGAAGCGACGTCTGCCATCTGCCACACGCTGCGCCGGATTAACGAGGACCGCGCCCGCACCGTAGGCGGACACGTCTATATGCAGGGCATCGTGGAGACCATGGTCGCGGAGCTCGCCTGTTCGCGCGCGGCCCACAAGCAGGCGCGGCAGGCGGCAGGCACACGCGTCAGCATAACCATTGCCGAAGAAGCAACGGCAATGATTGAGCGCGCGCTCGACAAAGGCAGACGTGTGGGTATCAACGAGGTGGCCGAGAGGCTCTACGCAAGCCGCTCCAAGCTATGCGCCACCTTTAAGGCCCAAACTGGCGAGTCCCTGGGCGCCTACATTCGCAGACGCCGCATGGAGCGAGCACAGGACCTTTTGGCCGATAGCTCGCTCACGATAGCGCAGGTGGCAGAGCGTCTAGGCTACCCTCAGCAGGCCGCCTTCGCCCAAGCCTTCAAACAATACACCGGCATGACACCCACGGCTTGGCGAAGCAAGCATCGCTAAGGCCCAAGCTCCCTGGCCGTAACGGAGCGATTAATTAGCCGCCGCCCGTCAGCTCACCCAGGATCTAAACGTCAAGATGTGCACGATCAAGCGCCTTTTTGATAAGAGGGACAGATCGATCAGCCAAATACAACGGAATGTTGAGCACCCCGTCGTCGAGCTTTAGGTTCTTAAGTGAGTAGCGGACCCTCAATGGAGTCGTCTCCGCATGCTTGTCGGCATAGTACTTAAGGCTCTTGGAATGAACGACCTCTCCCGATTTGACCTCGACGGGAACGATTTCGTTTCCGACTTGAATCAAAAAATCGACTTCGTGCTTCGGCTTCTCGTTTGTCCAATAACGCGGAGCAGCATCTAACTGTGAAAGTAATGCCTGAAGCACATAGTTCTCGGCGAACGAACCTTTGAACTCCGAAAATAGCGCATCCGAGATGGCAAAAGCGGACGCATCCAGCCTTGCCATGCGGCGCAGCAAGCCGACATCAAGACAGTAGACTTTAAATGCCTTGAGGTCATCGTACGCAGAGAGCGGCACACCACCGGCAGCATTAAGGCGAACCGCCGTGATGAGCCCAGCATCGGCAAGCCATTCCAGAGCATCCTCGTATTCTCGAGCACGAGCCCCCTCGCGCACCGCACCCCAAACGAACTTTTTGTTCTCGCGCGCCAACTGAGCTGGAATCGAGTTCCATATTTGCGAAAGCTTGGCGAACTGCGCACGGCCGCCATGCTTGGCAAAATCGCGCTCGTAGGAATCCAAGAGATCAGACAACACCTTATCGACCTGAACGATATCGCCCGTCTCCACCCACCGGCCAAGAGCCTCTGGCATGCCGCCGCATGCAAAATAACGACGAAGATGCTCGACGAGACGGACATGGAAGAAATCGGGCACTGTCTCGATCTGATCCAGGCCGCCAAGGTATTCGTCGTAGTTTGCAGCGCCCTCGGCTTTCAGAAACTCGGAAAAGCTCATGGGGCGCATCTCCATGAACTCGACCTTTCCCACCGGAAAAGCGCTGGTCTCACGGGACAAGCGAACGCCCAACAAAGACCCTGCGCATGCGACGTGATACTCGGGGGCCTCGTCACAGAAGTATTTAAGGGCACCGACTGCAGAAGGACAATCCTGGATCTCATCAATAATAAGCAGCGTCTCGCCAGGATCGATAGGCTGTCCAAGTGCCAGGGAAAGATTTGAGATGATCCGTCGAGGATCGCGCGTACCTTCGAAAAACTGAGCGTACTCGCTCTGTACCCCAGGTGACGGCTCCTCGAGCGTCAGATACACAAAATTGAGGTACGAGGTTCGGCCGAACTCCTTAAGCGCCCACGTCTTTCCAACCTGGCGCGCCCCCTTAAGGATAAGCGGCTTACGATATTCTGACGCTTTCCAAGCGTTAAGCTTGGCAATGATATCTCGCTGCATGACCGAACCTCCCGCAAAGAAACTTCCGTAAACGTGATATTTCCCACATTTTACCCTAGGTAAAACGTGATATTTATCACATTTACGGAAGTTTTAAGCTCATTTCGCCACACCTTCATCACATTTATTGCAATGTGACAAAGGGGCAGTCCCTTTGTCACCCGCACAAAAATGGACGCGCCAACGGCGCGCCCATTCACTCTATTTATATCAGCCCCACCTGACCCGAACGGCCGAGTCGTCACGGAACCCGGGAGTCCCGGCAGGGCGGGTGTTTGCTCAAAATGAGTTCCGCACGCAAAGAAGGCCACTTAATGTGGCCTTCGTCTTGCGCAGGACTGTTCGAAATATTGAGGAAGCACCCGCCCTGCCGGGGCTCCCGGGTTCCCGCTTACGAGAGCGACGTTCTCAGCAATTCGTTGAAGAGCTTCGGGTTGCCCTTGCCGCGGCTCGCCTTCATGCACTGGCCCACCAAAAAGCCGATGACCTTCTGGTTGCCGTCACGATACTGCTGTGCCTGATCGGCACAGTTTGCCAGCACCTCGTCCACAATCGGCTGCAGCGCGCCGGCATCGCTCACCTGACGCATACCGCGCTCGTCGACGATCTTGTTGGGGTCGTCGCCGGTCTGGGCCATGGCCTCAAAGACCTCGTGCGCCTGGTTGGAGCTGATGGCATCGGTCGCCAGCAGCTTGGCCAGCGCTGCCACCTGAGCCGGCGCGATGCCGGACTCGGCCAGCGAGACGCCCGCGCCCTTAAGGTAGGCGATCATCTCGTTGACCAGCAGGTTTGCGACCGTCTGGGCCTCCTTGCCAGCCATACCGGCAGCGGCAGCCTCAAAGAACTCGGCAAACTCCGGGTCGCCGGCGATCTGCTCGGCATCGGCCGCCTTAATGCCAAAGTCGGCCTCAAATCGGGCGCGCTTGGCATCGGGCAGCTCGGGGATCTCACCTCGGCAGCGGTCGATGAACTCGTCATCCAGATCGAACGGCGCCAGATCGGGGTCGGGGAACAGACGATAGTCGTCGGCCGTCTCTTTCACACGCATGACCACGGTGCGTTTGCGGCTGGGCTCCCAGTGGCGGGTCTCCTGATAGATGATGCCGCCCTCCTCGAGCACCTCGGCCTGGCGGCAAATCTCGTAGGCAAGGCCGTCATGCAGGCTCTTAAACGAGTTGAGGTTCTTGAGCTCGGTCTTGGTGCCCAGCTTGGTCTCGCCGCGGCGGCGCAGCGACACGTTGCCGTCACAGCGCATGGAACCCTTCTCCATGGAGCAGTCCGAAATGCCCAGAGTCACAAAGATGCGACGGAGCTTTTCCATAAACAGGCGCGCTTCCTCGGGCGTGCGCAGATCGGGCTCAGTCACGAGCTCAATCAAAGGCGTGCCGCAGCGGTTGTAGTCGACGAGCGACTCGGCCGCGGCGGTAATGCGGCCCTCGGCACCGCCCACGTGGACCATCTTGGCGGCGTCCTCCTCCATGTGGATGCGCAGGATGCGAATAGGCACCGTGTAGGAACCGTCCTCGCGGCGCTCGGGCATCTGCAGGCTGGACGCGTCATAGCTGGCCAGGTGGCCGGCGCGCTGGTTGCCCTCGCGCATGGTCGACGTCATGGACGTGGACAGGCCCTCGGCGTTGGCCGAGGCGCTCGCCAGGCTCTGGGCCTCGGCCTCGCCAAACGCGCAGTCGGGGCGCTCGGCGGCGCCGCGACCGGTCACGTCCAGATCCAGGTGACCGTACATGGCAAAGGCGACCGGACCCTGCGTGGTCTGGAAGTTCTTGGCCATATCGGGATAGAAGTAGTGCTTGCGGTAGAACATCGAGTGGCGCTGGATCTCGCAGTTGGTGGCGAGACCGGCCTTGACGATGCTCTCGATGGCGCGCTTGTTGGGCACCGGCAGGGCGCCGGGCAGGCCCAGGCACACCGGGCACACGTTGGCGTTGGGCTCGTCATCGTGGCTGAGCTTGCAGTTGCAGAACATCTTGGTATCGAGTGCGGTGAGCTCGGTATGGATCTCCAGGCCGATCACGGCCTCCCAATCCTGCAGGACCTCGGAAAGCTCCTTCATTACAGCTCGCCTCCCTTCCCGGCAAAATCGGGCGCGACGGAAAGCACGGGCGCACCCGTGGCGGCATCGGCAAAGCCGCGCTCCAGGGCGCGGGCAAACGTGAGCAGCTGACGGTCCTTAAAGGCCGGACCCACCAGCTGGGCAGAAACGGGCAGCTTGCTGTCCTCGCCCAGGCCCAGCGGCACCGAGATACCACCGTTGCCGCAAATGTTGAGCGAGATGGTGTACAGGTCGGAGAGGTACATCTGCGTGGGGTCGCTGATCTCGCCAAACTTAAAGGCCGTGCGCGGCGAGGCGGGCATGAGGATGGTGTCCACCTTGGCATACGCGGCATCGTAGTCCTGCGTGATGAGCGTGCGGGCCTTTTGCGCAGCGTAGTAGTACTTGTCGTACACGCCCGAGCTCAGCAGGTAGGCGCCGAGCATCTGACGGCGCTTGGCCTCGGCGCCAAAGCCGTGAGCGCGCGAAAGCGAGCTCTGGTCGGACAGATTGGCGCAGCCCTCCTCCTGGTATCCGTAGCGAATGCCGTCGAAGCGAGCCAGGTTGGAGAACGCCTCGGCCGGGCCGATGACGTAGTAGGCGGCGATAGCGGCGTCCAGGTGCGGCAGATCGACCTCGACCAGCTCGGCACCCTGATTCTGCAGCTCCTGGGCGGCGCGCTGAACAGCGGCCTTGACCTCGGGCGTCAGGCCCTCGGCCTCCATAAACGCAGGGATAATGCCCACGCGCTTGCCCTCGATACTGTCGTTGAGATGCTCGGTAAAGCCGACGGCGCAATCCTGGCTGGTGCAGTCGTACGGATCGTGGCCCGCGCCGGTAAGCGCATTCATGGCCAGCGCGGCATCCTCGACCGTGCGGCCAAAGGGTCCCACCTGGTCGAGCGACGAGCCAAAGGCAACCACGCCGTAACGGCTCACGGCGCCATACGTAGGCTTAAAGCCCACCACGCCGCACAGCGACGCCGGCTGGCGAATGGAGCCGCCGGTATCCGAGCCCAGCGAGAGCGCGACCTCGCCCGCGGCGACGGCGGCAGCGGAGCCGCCCGAAGAGCCGCCGGGCACGCGCTCGGTATCCCAGGGGTTGTTGGTGCGGTGGAACGCCGAGCTCTCGGTAGAGCTGCCAAAGGCAAACTCGTCCATGTTGGCCTTGCCCATGGGCAGGCAGCCGGCGTCGAGCATGCGCTGAACGCAGGTGGCGGTGTAGACGCTCTGGTAGTTCTCGAGCATACGGGAAGCGCAGGTGGTGCGCGTACCCACGAGGTTCATGTTGTCCTTAATGGCCAGCGGCACGCCCGCGAGCGGGGGCAGCGGCTTGCCTGCGGCACGGTCGGCATCCACGCGCGCAGCGGCCTCGAGCGCGAGCTCGGGCGCCACCTGTAGGAATGCCTGGACCCCACCCTCGCGTGCCTCGATGGCGGCAAGGGAGGCCTGGGCCACCTCGGTAGCGGTAAAGTCGCCGGCGGCAACGCCCGCGGCGATCTGGGCGGCGGTAAGGGAATCGAAGCTTAGCGCCATTACTCGCTCTCCCCCTCTCCCAAAATGGACGGCACGCGGAAGTAGCGGTCGCGCGCGCTGCCGGCGTTTTCGAGCGCAACGTCGAGCGGCAGGTCGCGCTCGGGCTCGCGCAGGTCATCGCCCATCACGTTGGACAGGCTTCCGATGGGATGGAACGTGGGCTCCACGTCGGGCAAGTCATATTGCAAGACGGGCTCGAGCATCTGGACGGCGTCGTTCAGGTAGGACGTCATCTGGGTGAGCTCGTCATCGGTCAGTGCGATCTTTGCGTACTCGGCAATGCCGCGCACGTCTTTCTCGCTGAGTGCCATAGGCGCTCCCTTCCGCATAACAGATAAACCGCTCTAGTATACAGGGCAACGCCGCTTGGAGCAGGTGCTTTACCCAAATGCAGCGAAAACGTAACGGGGGCGGCGGGCTGGCGGGCGGCGGGCTGGCGGTTCTGCAGCGAAACCGCACCGTCCGTAGCGAAAACCATCTCGCCCACAACGAAAAGCATCACGCCCACAACGAAAACCATCACAACATTCGACGTTTATCGTCAAAATCGCGATTTTCATCGAATGTTGTGATGGTTTGGAAGCCCCGACCACCACAAAGGTGCCTGTCCCCATTGCGGTGGTTCTGGAGAATGTCTTATGCCGAGGCCTTTGCCTTGCGGCGCTTGCGGACCGCGTGGATCACGATGTCCAGCAGCAACAGCACAATGGCCACGACCACGATGAGCACGGCAAACTCGCGCTTGCCCCAGTGGCGGCCGGCCAGCGACTTTTGCTTGTCGACATCCTTCTTGTTGTACTTGGTGCGCACGCAGTGTACCAGCAGGCGATGGTCGTTTACGCCGTAAGGCGTGCAGGTGACGAGCGTCACTTTGTCGGCGCCGGGCTCGATAGTCAGCGACTCCATCTCCTCGGGCAGCACGACCTCGGAGTCCACCATCTTGTAGGCGAGCGTCTTATTCATGGTGTGCAGCAGCACCAGGTCGCCGGGCTCCAGCGAGTGGATGTCGTCGAACATGCTCAGGTTGCGCATGCCCGAGTGCGCGGTGAGCACGCAATGCGTCGAGGTGCCGCCCACCGGCAGGCTCGTGCCCGCCAGGTGGCCAACGCCCGCCATAAGGACTTCCTCGCTCGTGCCGTGGTAGATGGGCATGCTCACGTCGATGGAGGGAATCTCGACCCAGCTCATCATGGGGTCGCGGTCAAAGATGAGCTGCTGGGCGTAGGGCTCGATCTGGTCGGCGGGAAGCTCGGTGGCCTCGCCCGCCAGCTGCTCGTTAAAGGAGCGCGCCTGGAGCAGGATGCGCTCGCGTTCCTCTTCCGACAGCGCGTCCACGGTACTGGACACGGTGCTGATCTGGTTGAACACGCCCGAGGCTTCGAGCCGGTCCAAGATCCACGGCCAGGTCATAAGGCCCACGCCAATAAGGATGATGACGATGGTGATGAGCCGGTCGGCCCAGCGCGGCAGTCGCTTGCGGCGGCGCTTGGGCTTGGGCTTTGGTTGAGGTTTGGGCTGGGGGCTTGAGCCGCCGTTGTCCGCAGCGTTATTGCTCTTCATATGTTTGGCGCCCTGCACCATCGCCGGTCACTCCTCTACAGCTCAGGTTGTCTAAACAAATAATAGCCGATTAGCGAGCTTCCGCGCCAGACAACGCAGCCAGACTGCACCGTCCAGTCGAGGATAAGTCAGCATTTGAGTTTTCAAAATGTCCCGAATCGGCTGGGCGATTCGGGATACAATGTCAATAGGAAACGACGCATCCCGCGTAAGTGTTCGAAAGCGCGGGCGGCCTAGTTTTCAGCTTTAGTTAAATGCCCGGGCTCCGAACCCCGGGCATTCTTATTTGCGCTTTTTGCGGCGCAAATGCCTTCTACCGTCCGCACCGCGCGTGCGCCTACGGACCTTAAACCGAACCTCATACGAGTCAAGAAACGCGATGACGGATGAGTCCGCATCGGACGGTGGAGGCTGCCTGTGTTGTCCAAAAAGAACGGGGCAAACTCCAGCGCGGAGTCTGCCCCGAAAAGAGAATGGCAAAGCAAGAACGTCGATGGACGAGAAAAGTGTCCGCAAGTCTCATGGCCATCACATCCCACCTGCCAAAGGGATGGATGAACGAGCGTTACTCCTGCTCGGACTCCTCAGCCTGCTTACGGCTGCGGATGAGGTGCGCCACGCCGATGCACAGCACCGCGCCACCAGCGATCCAAGTGAAGGTCACACCGTTGAGACCGGTGAGAGGAAGGCCAGAGCCCTTCTTGTTTTCAATGGTAATGGACATGACCGAACCATTTGCAGTACCGGGAGTGACCTTTTCGACGTTTTCGCCAACGGCCAGCGTCGACAATTTGCCGTTTTCATCATAGGTCGGCGTAACCGTAATCTGGAAGGGCGCGATAGTGTTATAGCCCGAAGGAGTGGTCGTCTCGGCAATCTCATACGTACCCTTAACGAGGCCAGGGATAATAACCTTGCCGCTCGTAGCATCGGTCATAAACTCAAAAGCTTTTTCTTCAGTCTCGACAAGGGTCCCGTCAGCCTTGAGCCATTTGCCAGCAGAGGCAGAGTCCCCGTTGTTAACGACTTTAACCTTAAAGCCAGCAGCGAGTTTTTTGTCCTTATTGCCTTCCTCAACCTTGGTAATATCCAAGCCGAAAACGTAGTCGGTGACTTTCTTCGGCGTAGAGGTGCCGGTGCCTTTACTCATGGGGTCGTTGGAGTAGACAAGCGTGACTTCGTTGGTGTTGCCGGTAGCCGTGTATTCAGCATCGCTAGTAAGCTTGGCCTTGTAGGTCACAACGACATTAGAATTCTTGGTCAGGGTCACGTTCGAAGCCTTTGCAGCGGCCTTGAGGTCGGTAAAGGAAATTATCAGGTCATGGCCTGTAACCTTGCTAGAAGCATCCAAAGTATCCGTAAGCTTCACGCTGTAGTTATTTGTAAGCTGGACAGGCTGACCGTTAATAGTCACGGCAACGGAGCTCAGAATAGCCTCCAGTCCAACGGAAAGATGGTCATGGAACTCATATGTGTATGTGGTAAAGGTATCGATGTTATCGGCGACAGAGCCAGTCAACCTATATTCGATTTCCTCACCGATCTGGGAGTCGCTCACGTTTCCCCAGGCGCCGTTCTCTTTAACCTCCTTGTTGACGGTAGGAATGCTGGTCTTCTCGTTAATTTCGACCGCTTCATCGCCAACAACAGTGAAAATGGGGGGAGTGGCAGCTTCAACGCCTGTGACGGTAGAGGCATCAGTCACAAAGAGCCAGTAGCCGTGTGAAAGGTTGTTAGCAACGTCATTCGAAGTGGTCGTGTAATCACTTGAATCGTCCAGATCGGTCACCGCAGACACGGCAGCTGCAATCTTGTATGCAGCAGATTCAGATGCCACACGGGACTCTTCATCGGTACCCGTCACGTGTCCCTTGATCCATTCAGCAGCATCCTGAGCGGTGGCTATATTGGCACTAGGATTGATTCCCGTAATTACCCCCTTAACAGCAGCTTCCACCTTTTCGTTTGCCCATGTGATATTGCTCACAAGCGTCTTGCCATTCTCGTCCTTTACCACATTGGCATCGAAGATCTTGTAACCTTTAAAATCGGTAACGTTATGCTCTGCGTTCTTGATGGTCACCGAGCCGGTCGCGGCGCCCTCTGCAAACGCCATGGTCACCGGGGCCATGACTCCGCCGAAGCTCAGCGCTGCTGTGAGGCCGGCGGTTACTGCCAGGCGTGCGATGTTCTTGCTCATGCTCATCTTCTTTTCCTCTGCTTTCTGCTTGAAGTCCATTTGATCTAAATCTGTCTGTCTGTGTCTTAGCATCTACTTCGCTACGTCTCGCCCCGCTCTCTGTGGGGCTGCCAGCTACTCTTTATGGCTGCCACCTCCCCGCTTGACCAGGAGCGCGACCACGATGAGCGCGGCTCCGGCGACCGCTGCGGCGGCCGCGGCGTACATTGCCATATCGCCAGTCGAGGGCATAAAGCCTCCGGTGGTAATGCTAGGGGGTGTGCCGGTGGGCGTGTTGATGAGCGACGCCTCCAGGCTGCCCGTCGACCCGTCCGCGCTGTCGGCGCGTAGGGGCGACTCGGCCGTGATGGTGAGCTTGGGCTTGGCGGCGGCCACCTGGTCGACGTCCAGGCCCTCGGCCTTGACCGTCACGGAGCGCGTGCCCTCAAAGGCGGTGTAGCCCTTGGGCGCCTTGAGCTCGCGGACCTCCAGCTTGCCCGAGTCCACGCCCGAGACGGTCACGCGGCCGTCCTCGCCCGTGGTGACGGTGGCCTTGCCCTCCGCATCCCACGTGCCGTCGGCCGCCAGCGTGCGGCCGCGGTCGTCGGTGATGCTCAGGACCGCCCCGGCAAGCGGCTTGTCGCCGTCGCTGCCGCGCTTGGTAAGCGCGAGATCCCAGGTGTAGGCGCACGCATCGTCGCTCGGCGTGCGGGTGAAGCCGGCGTCGCCGGACTGGTCGGCAAAGGGAGAGCGCGGGTAGCGCAGGTAGACCTCGTTGGGGTTGCCCTTCGCGATGCCGTGGTTGCATGCGCTGTTGAGCGGCGCATTGTACACGGCGACCACGCGGGCGCCCGCGGTGAAGGCGTCGGCCCCGCCGAGCGCAGCGATCAGGTCGCCGGTGCGCACGGTGAAGGTCTTGCCGTCCGCCGCTACCTTAGTGGCGCACTGGGCCGTGATGTCGGTCCAGCCCTTCGCGGGCTCGGTGCCGGCGCGGCCGTCCTTGTCGGCCGAGACGGCGTCAAAGCCACCGTCCGCGCCCACCGCCACGTACACGCGCATGCTCGCGGCCACCTTGGAGGGGTCGAGCCCCGCGCTCATGGTGTCGACGAACCGCACCGTATAGGTGTCGTAGGCGGCAAGGCCCGCCGGGACCGTGGCCGAAAGGCGCCAGTACAGGTCGTCGGCGACCGTGGCGTCGGCGGCCTTCCGCCAGGCGGCGGTGCTGTCCTCCAGCACGTGCTTGGCCACCTTGGGCGTCGCGGCCTTGGGCTTGACGGTGACGGCGCTGCCGCCGACCAGGACCATGACCGGCGCGGTGCCGGCCTCGTTTTGGGAGATGGCGTCGTCTTTGGCGACGATGAGCCAGTAGCCGCAGGGCCGCTCGGCCGTCGTGCCCGCGTTAAGGGCCACGGACACGGCGCCAGAGCTCTGGAGGGAACGAGCGAGCTGTGCGCTCAGCGCGCTCGTAAGGTGGGAATCGGTGTTGAGCCACTCGGCAGCTTCCTGCGCGGTGGTCTGGGAATTGGGCATGCCGGCGCTGTGCAGCACGGGCAGGACGGCGTCGCGCGCGGCGTCGTTTGCCCAGGCGAGGTCGGTGGCGATCTTGGCGTCACTGTCGCCGTCGACGACGTTGGCGCTAAAGATCTGGTAGGCGTCGTAGCTGCTCGCCACGGTGCCGCTCACCGTGATGGAACCGGTCGAGGTCGGCGCGGCCTGCGCGGATGCGGGGAACACAACCGCGCAGGTGCCGATCAGGAGGGCAAGCAGCGCAAACAAGATCGGGAAGGAGCAAACTTTCTTATTCACGACGCTCGCCTCCCTTCACATTCGCCTTGCGACGAATGTGCATCCAGGCCGCAGCAGCGCAAAGCACCGCCGCGCCGGCAAGGTACGTCAGAGTGACGCCCGACATACCAGAAAGGGGCAAAGAGGTGGAGTAGGTGTTGGTGAAAGTGGGGGTGGACTCGGGCTTGCTGACGTCGAAGGCGACGGGAACCTGCTTGTTGGGATCGATATCAATACCGTCAGCGTCCTTGATTTTGGTAAAGGTCACTTTCTCGGCCTCGATTGAACCGTTCTCCTTGTCCTTCATCGTGACATCAAATCGATAGACCGACTTGTCGTACGTATAGTGCGAGAACAGCGAAAACTCTGTACTCTCGCGCACGTAGTACTTGAAGTCTTTTTTAGCGCCACGACCCGAATCATCAGAGTCTCCCTGCTTCAAGCTGGCAAGGTCATACTCAATATTTGGGAAATCAAGCTTCTGGGACTTTTTGCCGTTGGCCTTAGTCGTAACCCTCTCAGCGTTCTCGAACCCTTCGTTATCCGCAAACTCGAGCGTGAACTCCTTCATCTCGCCACCCTCAACGACCTTAGTCGCCGCTGGCGTCCAGGAGCCGACAGAGGCATAGGGCTCAATTTTGTTGATAAAGGTCGGGTTATTCTCGCCACCGATAACAACCGTAGTCTTCGTGTCATCCGAGGTGTTAACGGAATAGCTTCCGGAGGCAAGTGCTACGAAGTTGCTACCATCCTCGTTCTTTTTATAAACTGTTACTTCTTTTACCTTGTAATACTTAATTGGAATCGACATGAGATGGTCGATATTGTATGGATTGCTATCAACTGTTGCCACGATCTTGTAAATGGTCTTATCGAATTTGGTGTCTAATTCGTTTTCGCCGCTGATGGGTTCCTCAACTAGATAGAAAACGTATTGTCCCGAAGAATAGTCCTTGCCAGAGTCGAAGGTGATTTCGCCGCTTGTTTGGTCAACAGACGCCTCGCCCGCAACACTGCAATTGCCCATATCTAATGTGCCGTCCTCTTTCCAAGAAGGCTCAGTGGCACCATCCTTGCGGAGCAGCTTAAACTTGTACCCGTGTCCCTCAAGCTCTTGCGACTTTCCGTCTGCATCTACAAGCACCTTAGTGGCATTGAGCTTCATGCTCGGATAAACGCTCAGATCATTGACTTCGCCGACGGTGAGGTCGCCGTTGGTCATAATGCCGCCGCCATGGGTGTACGAGTAGTTGCCGCTGATGATGGTCGTAGCTGCCAATTGCGCATTTACTATGGCATCATCAGTCGGATGGGCCTCCAAACCGAACATGTACTTGGCCTCGGCACCGCCGTTGGCATCGATGGTTATCTTCGCATTATCGCAAGTGCCCTGCCAGCCAGCTGAGCCGCCGCCGAGCATCTTGCCGAGCACAACTGCAACCGTCTTATTGCTGTCATTCTTGCGCACCAGGAAGAAATCCTGGTGACCGGCTTCTTTGAAGGTTGAGGTAATGTAGTTAGAATCGCTGTCCTCGTTCTTGCCATTACCTCCGGCAGACATGTGATCATCATAACCATGATCCGTATTGTTGTAGATTGCGGCACCATTTGAGTGCGAGACAATCGTCTCTCCCGTGGGGCAGGCACCGATGCCACCACCCCAGCCGCCGGCATCATTTTGAGTGATCAGCGTCTTTACGATATTGAGCTTGCCGCCCTTCTGGATAAAGACGCCACCGCCGCCCCAGTCGCCACCACGATTCGGGGTGCTACCCGTCATCGTCTTGTTGTTCGTAATGTAAATCTTGCCAGATTCGCCAGCGTTAATTGTTGCAGTCGTGCCAACATTGTCGCCACCTTCGCCGCCAGCGACACGCAGACCGCCGCCCTCGGCGTTATCGGATTCGTTACCGGCAATCGTGCCGCCAGTCATTTCAAAGCTAATGTTCTTGCCGTTGTTCTTACTGTAGAAACCTGCGTAGACGCCACCGCCAGCCTCATGGGAATAGTTAGCCGTAATCAAGCCGTCCGCTATACTGAGCTTGCCACCATGTGTGCATGCAATGCCGCCGCCACCGAGCAGGCCATTGTTGTAAAGTTTATCCCAAGTGATGCGATCGTTGACTCGGTTGTTAGTTATACAGGCAGAACCGCTAATGGTAACGTTTGCACCCTTGGTATAAACACCGCCACCGTAGCCACCGTCGCCGGTGTCTTCACCATTGTTGATGGGATTTCCATACGTAGCGTTGCCAGAGATAATTCCGCCCGCAAGGTTCAGAGTGGCTGTAAAGTCAGCAAAGATGCCGCCGCCAGCAGCCGCCTTGTTTCCCGCGACCACACCGCCTGTCATTTCGAGTTTGGGATTCGTGCCTGCTATGCACAGGCCACCGCCCCAGCCACCGCCGTTGCCGTTGGTGACGTAACCGCCCTCGATTTTGACTGTACCCTCGGAATAAATCACATGACCGTTGTTGCCCAGATTGGCAGCCGTGGTAATCATGCCGCCCTTGAGATTGAGTATGCCGCCCGCTTCAACGTTGACTACATACTTTACGGAACCGCTGTCCGATGCTGCATCGATAGCGCCAAAACCCGTAACGACATGCCTGTACGTAGTCTCGGTGGTGCCAAGTCCATCTGTCTTGGGCGTGCTCTTAGTCTCATAGTAAGTAAGACTCTTAGGAGTGCCGTTATTAGAGCTGCTTCCCTTTTCCCACTCCATACTCGCAAGCTGACCCGCCGGCGTATTGGCCGTATCGACCGAACTTGGTGCATCTATTGTTGTTTGGCCTAAATCCTCGATAGTGAGCGTGGCTCCGTTTTCGACCACAAAGAAGGAGTCTAAGCCGCCAGAACGGTTACAGAGCATGTTGCCGTTAAGATCGATGGTGGTGTCTTTGCTGATAGTGATCTGCTTATCCGAATAGGCATAATCCGTCAGTCGGAACTTGCCGCCATTGGTGAACGTCTCAGCAATATTACCTTTCACCTCGTTATAGCCATCGGCACTGACGGTAGCGGGAGCGATAGCGTTTTCATCGTTAGTTTCATCATCCGCAGGCTGTGCGTCGGAAGGCTGCGTGTCACCCTCGACCTTCGTGTCGTCGGACGGCAGGCCTGCGGCAGCGGCGTCTTCGCTCGCGCCGTCCTCGGAATCGTCGCTAATCTGGTTTTTGGTATCCCCATTGTTGGTGTTGCCCACATCAGTGGGCTCACTTGAGGAATCCCCCGTCACAGTTTTTTCGGCAGAAACCGCCTGGGCATCGTTGGCAATGGCCTGCGAGATCGGAGGCATGACGAGCGACAGTACCAGGCTCAAAACGGAGGCTCCGCACAAAACGCCTGCTAGCACACGATGCATCGCTTTATTGCTCTGCTTAGATTTGTCTGAATTTGCTTTCATCGATGTCTCCTCCCCAAGAGACCGCGATCTTGCTCTTTCACTATCAAACGTATCTGCGCAATCTGTAATTGCGCACGTTTAGTAATGACTATTCTAACGATTGTTTGAACATCTGGGCAAATAAACCGATAGTTTTGTAGCGAATTGTCAATTCTCTTGACAATTGCTCAGATTTACCTTCGTTTATTCGCTATCTATTTTTTGTTTCTACTGGTAATTTAGTTGCCCATCATTTTTTAATGGCATTAGATTTATTTGCACAACATTTTGCTCAAGAGTAAACATCCTGTAAACAGTCGAAAATTGACCATGAGCTGTAGGTCATTTACCGGGAGAAATACCCTACCAAACTGATGAGAATATCTTTAACTCATCGGTAGTCAGAAGCGTAATGTTCAGACAACCATATTGGTATTTGCGCGCAGATTGCAGGCATCAACTCGCCCAAATCGCCTGAGGCCACCACAAAGGCGCCTGTCCCCTTTGTGATGGTTCTCCCCCGGCGCTACAGCAGATGCTCCTCGATAAAGATCGCTATGCCGTCTTTGTCGTTGCTGGCGGTTACAAAGTCGGCGGCGGCACGGGTGGCGTCGCTGCCATTTGCCATGGACACGCCCACGCCGGCGTCGGCCACCATGCAGGTGTCGTTATCGGCATCGCCAAACACGCAGATGTTCTGGAGCTCCATGCCGTTGAGCTCCGCCACGCGCACAAGGCCGCGCGTCTTGGACACACGCGGATCCATGAATTCGTAGAGTCGCTGCGTGGTCTGAAGAGCCGCCGCCTTAACGGTGTCGTCGGCGAGCGACGACGCCCGCTCGATGACCTGCGGCATCACCTCGGGCGCCATGGTAAACATCACCTTGGTCTGCGGCTCGCGCAAAAACACGGCAAAGTCGACCACCTTGTAGGGCACGCCGTCGACACGCGACAGGTGCTCGACGCATGCATTGCTCTCGGGCACATAGAGCACGCCGTCCCGAGGGCAAACGGGCGTTGCCGGCAGGTCTGCCATGTGCTCGCAGATGTGTGCGATGGTCTCGCCTGGCAGCGGGTAGCTCAGCTCGTTGATGTCATGCGCGCGGTCGATGACTTCGGCGCCGCCGCAGCCCACCAGCACGTCTACCAGGCCTTCGATACCCCAGAGCTCGTACATGGCCTCGGTCGCGCGGGCGTCGCGCCCGGTGCACAGGCCAAAGAGTACGCCGCGCTCGCGCAGGGCGCGAATCGCCGCCACGGTGCGCGGGGACACCGTGTGCTGGCTCGTGAGCAGCGTGCCGTCGATATCGCAGAGTACGGCTTTAATGTGGCTGAAGGTGGTGTCCATGGGGGCCTTTCTGGGTTGTGCGACGGTGCTGGATGAGGTCGAAAGTGGTGTACATGGTATACCAAGGCGCAGGCGCGGCCCGTCAAAGCAAAAACCACCACAAAGGTGCCTGGCCCCTTTGTGGTGGCCGAACCCGAAGGGTGGCCTGGCCGGAGCGCAAACCATCGGTAGCGCGCAGAGATGTGGTGTAAGAGGCGGGGCATG
>OHWR01000075.1_pt1 | contig 64945 bp, 55 predicted proteins | sample 1579771 | NCBI WGS metagenome assembly OHWR01 (sample SAMEA3882542, study PRJEB24775) | human gut metagenome | biome: human-associated habitat; feature: intestine environment; material: feces | place: Netherlands | collected 2009/2010 | reverse complement strand
GAATGCGTACACAAAAAGCAAGAGATTATTACCATCAACACCAGGTGTCAAATCACAAAGATTTGCCCCCTATAACCTATACCTTGCAATGCTAAAGTACAAAATTTAAAGCCTACAAAGTGCAAAGCCATAACGTAGAAAGACTCCTTTCCAATATATGCGATAGCCTTACCTACTACGTTAGCCTCAATATGCTTACCTATATACATTATTATATATAGCACGGCTGGTGCAGCAACTAACAGTTGAAGTATATCCTTATATTCATTACCATTCAGAGCCACACCGCCAAGCATACAAGCTACCTCAAAAGCTATCAATCCACAAATAATAGCAAGATACCCATTATCAAAAGACAATTTCATCTTCTGATACATTATTTTGCCAACATATATCAGCAACATTGCAGTAAACGTATTACTAAATCGACGGATGGTCAAACCATACTTATTACTAAGAATACCAGCAACAATATACATTGCTAACAATGCAATACCTCTCATCCATTCGCATTGTCTTTCATCCTTGGCTAACTTCTTTATCAGCCATGTCACAATAGACAATCCGATTAAAGCCATAAAAAGCACATACACAAACCACATTGCACCAACGATTGGTTCTCTTCCACCCAAACAAATAGCCAAGACTATTTGCTTAATGAAATCTATCATTGAATAAGTCTTGATTACAGGGTCAGTGGACTCTAATGAATACCACCCTATCTTTATCAACGCATTATGCAGCAATACTGCAGGCACATAGAAATACAGAATTTTCAAATAAAGCGATGAGAATTTCTTCTTAAACCACAACTTAGGCTGAACAAGCTGCTCTTCTTTTATGAAGAAACCTGCTAGCAAGAAGAATACGGAAACGTGCCAAAGGTAAATGAATAAATCTTTAGTATTTACTAATGGTCCAACTGGATATAAGAAATTGATATGTCCTAATACTATAGCTATGATAGAAATACCTTTTGCTATATCAACTGATAATGAACGTTTTTCAATACTTACAGTTTTTCAATATAATGCCTAATACTATCCTTAGAGTAACACTCAATAAAGTCAGAACGAAGTTTCTTCCTAACTTCGATATCTGTTGTTACATCAGTCATAGCCTGAACATACTCTTCCGGTGTATTGGCAAGAAGCATACTAGATTCAAAACCTTTTGGCAAGCCTTCAAAAGCTATTTCTGTACCAATAACAGGTGTACCACAAGCAAGAGACTCAATTACCTTTACCTTAATTCCTGCGCCATTAAACAATGGTGATACAAGAGCTTTAGCGTGTGATAAGAGCAAGTATGGATCATCAACAAATCCCATCACTTCATAATGAACTAATGGATTATTATTATTAATCTTCTCCTTAGGAAATTGGCGTCCTATAATCTTAAAAGTTGTCTTTTTCTTAAGTAAAGGAGAAACATTTTCTATAAACCATAAAGCACCCTCATAATTTTCCTTACGAGTCCAATCGCCAAAGAACATATAGTAATCCTCTATCGTTTCCACTCGCTTGTTGATAATATCAGGATCTATATAATCCAGACAAACCTTTGCTGGCAAATGATATTCTCGCTTGATTATATCAACATCTTTCTGCGAAAATGAAAAGATATGTGCATACGGCAAATTAAAACACAAGCGTTCACTATAACGACAGATATGCTGCATCATTTTACCTGCCGTTCTCAAAGCTCGTTGAATAATCACATCATGAGCTAATAATATCTTAGGCGTATTTTTATCCAAAAACTTACCATAATAGAACACATTACTATGATTCAAAACGATTGCTTTATAAGATGTATTCCCCATTAGTTTTTTCAAAGTTATCAACTTCGACCAACTAAAGCGAATAGAATATACGGGATGAAGAAAAGGCAAATTGAGAATACCCCAAATTTTTATGGATTTTGAGTTTTTGAAAACTTTCAGAACTTTTACATTGCTACGTTCTGGCAGATATGGCTTATCATAATCGTATTTGAAATACACTAAATCTACATCGTATGATTCTGCTAAATCATTGAGCATAATCATAGTATTCTTTTCGCCAGCTGCAGCCTTATGAGGAACGTAAGCTGTTATAAACAAGATTTTCTCCATCATAACAAGTTATATTTTTGTAATATAGTACACAACCGTTGTGTTCCTGAATTAAAGGAAAACCTATGAATATAGGAATCAAACACAACTTCACGAGAAGGCATAGAAGCCAGAAGTTGTTTATATGAGGTTTTAAAAGTTTCCTCATCATGATAAGTAAACATACACTTTTGGGAAACAATATCCTCATATCCTTTTGCAGAAGCCTCATGACAAAGAACTGGCAAACCTAATTTTAAACCATCCATTATTCTTAATTTCACGCCACTACCTCCAAATATTGGACTTATATAAATATCTCCTTGCTTTATAACCTCAAAAATATTATTTGGATTCGGTACTAATCTAATACTTTTGTCTTTAGAGCAAAGTTTATTTATCGTACCCGTTGGATTTCGCCCAGTTATTACAAGTTTTACATTAGGAGTAATACTCTTTATAATAGGGTAATACTTAGTAAGGAAAGAAACTATAGCAGAATTTGTCTGAGGAAACCCCAAAGAACCCGAAATAACTAACTTTAAAACATCGCTTTTTTTTCTAGATGCCTCTAATGCGAAATGAACACTATTGCGATGTTCAAAAGTTCCCCAATACTCTATATTGGTAATATTGAATTCTCTTTTAAAGAAAGAAGCGTCTTCTTTTGTTACTGTCAAATTTAAGAAACTATTGTTTAAACAATCTTTTTCTGCTTTTTCAATATAATGAGTATAAGGAAATCTATATAATAAGCTTACAGGATTATCTTTATTATAGATAGTTTCAACGTTGCAATGAATCGTAATAACTTTAGAATTACAAGCGAATGCTTTTATAATAGGAAGCAATTCTGCGCCAAGAATACTATGATCAAAAACGATTATGTCAAAAGTTTTTTCTAATAAAATTCTCTTTAAAATTGAAGCAAAACGATGAAGCTTACCTTTATAAATATCAAGACCTTTAATCAAGAGTGGTCTATTATCATCACAAGGGATTAGTTTTATACAAGGATTAACTATATTACTAATATCCATATTTTTGTGATTTGGATATAATAATGCCAAGTCCTCATATAGACAAGAAAATGCATCCAAATAAGCTCTTGCTCCTAATGAACCACCATTTTTTTGATCTAAATAATGACGTGTAATAAATAAGATTTTCATCCTTAGTTTTTCTTAATACCATTAAACACTTTCAACAAACTATTTTTCGAATTTTCTTCCACCTTGATGCTCTTCTTCACCCCTGCATTTTCGCCAGCTTCCACATCACGATGGCTATCACCAATCATATAAGATTCTGACAAATCAATGTTGAAGTCTTTAGCTGCCTGCAACAAGAGACCAGGCTTCGGTTTGCGACAATCGCAATCTATTTTGTATTCTGGGCGTTCTCCTTCAAATCCCTTGTCTGGATGATGAGGGCAGATATAAATGCCATCAACATAAGCTCCTTCTTTACCCAAGAGGGTTGCCATCTTCTTGTGTATCTCGTTGAGTTCTTCCCATGTGACCTCTCCTCTTGCTATCACAGGCTGGTTTGTAACAACAATTGCCAAATATCCACTTTGGTTAATCAGCTTGATTGCCTCTGCTACTCCTTCTATCAGTTCAAAGTCATCTATATTACGAAGGAATCCCACATATTTATTGATTGTTCCATCACGGTCAAGGAATATGGCTTTCTGCTTGTTGGTAAGATTCTTTGCCTGAACAACACCATTTTTATAATCAGTCTCCACTTGGTGAAAACGTTCTGGCGTACCCATGTCCTTTACATACTCAGGACTGTCATAACAGAACATCATGTTTGAGCCACACAAAGGTTTGAGTATCTGTCTGTCCAAGTCAACCTTTCCTTGTGGAAATCCAGACTCTTTGTTGATTTCAAGAGATTTCAAACCAATATCCAAAACCTTAGGATCTATCACATGAAGACCAGCATTCACACGATTGTCATACCATTGTGGACGTTCATCTTCCTTGGCAAGCCATTTCTCTACATGACCGTTTTTGTCAGCAATGATCAATCCACTATCGTATGGATGTGAATTAGGATGAGTAAACAGAGTAACAAGACCTCCATGATTCTGATGAAATGCAACCATACGATTGAAATCAACATCGAATGCTGCATCCGCATTCAAGAGAAGGAAAGGCTCATCACCTATTTTTTCCCTCAGTCTAAACAAAGCACCAGCATTGCCAAGAGGTGACTCTTCTACAAAATAATCAATCTTTACCCCAAACTGACTGCCATCTCCAAAATAGGCAATAATCTTGTCGGCTAGATAACCTACGGTCAAAATGATATCTTTAAAACCTTGCGCACAGAGAGATCTTATTTCTCTTTCAAGGATAGGCATACCCGCCACAGGAATCAGTGGTTTGGGTATGTTAGGAAAAAGTTCAGCGATACGGGTTCCTCTACCGCCCGCCATAAGTATTGTTTTCATACGAATTTCGTTTTGAACACGAATCTCTCGAATAACACGAATAGATATTAATCCTTGCGATTCGTGTGAGTTTATCAATTTCCAAAGAATTTCTCTTCCAGCATCAAGCACAAGCAATGATATACAGGAAGATGAAGTTCCTGAATCTTATAAGTCTCGGTCTCTGGAACATGGATACAAACATCTGCGAATGTTTCCAATCTGTTTTCGTTCTGACCGGTCAATCCAATTACCTTCAATCCCTTAGACTTTGCAGCAACAGCTGCATAAAGTACATTTTTACTGTTACCAGAAGTTGAGATACCCAAGAAAACATCCCCAGCTCTACCCAAGCCATTCACCTGCTGAGCGAAAATAAGAACAGGGACGGCATCATTCATAAATGCAGTTGTCAATGAAGGTTCTCCTACCAAAGAGATGGCAGGAAGCGAACCTTGCAGATGATCAGCCAACACTGTACCCATCTCTGCATCTATTTGCATCAATCGGTCAATCTGTGCAGCATAAATCTTACGCTTCAGTTTGAACTCCTTCATCAGCTCGCCAACTATATGTTCAGAGTCAGAAGCAGAGCCGCCGTTGCCCGCTACGAGCAATTTGCGACCTGCCGCATAAGCTTCCTCTAATACCTGATATGCCTTCAAAATTTCCTCCTTACAGCTATCCAACTGCGGATAACGCTGCACCAGTGTTTCAATATGCTTTTCCATGAAGATTTACCTTTTTACTCTTTTACATTTTTACCTTTCAAAGCAGTAACATCGTCTGTTGGATAAATCTTCCAGCCATGCGCACCACCATCAGAGAACTGGAATGGCATCACAAAGCCATTAAGTTTCTTCAAAGCCTCTTCCACTTCCTTTTTACGGGTAGGTTCTACCACGAACATGATAAAACCGCCACCACCAGCGCCAGATACCTTTCCTGCCTTAGCACCAGCAGCCATCGCAACATCCATAGCCTCCTGAATGATAGGATTGGTGATGTTATTTGCCATCTTCTTCTTATTCTCCCAACCTTCACGGAGAATATCAGCAAATCCGTCAATATCACCCTTCAAGATAGCAAGTTTCATATCCTTAGCGCTCTGCTTAATCTTATGCATAGCTTCCACAGCATCATTGTCACCATGAGAAGTATTCTTCTTTTGCTCCTCAATGATGGCAGCACTACTACGACTCTTTCCTGTAAAGTAAAGAAGCATGCTTGCCTCCAACTCATCAATAATCCATCGCTTAATCTTCAAAGGATTTACGATTACAATATCGTTCTGCAAGAACTCCATGTAGTTGAAACCACCAAAGGCTGCAGCATACTGATCCTGCTTACCACCAGACAATCCCAGATCCTTTCGCTCAATCTCATAAGCAAGTCGGGAAATCTCATAATCACCCAATGGCAACCCAAGCCACTCTACAAATGCCTTTAAGATACAAACCACCATAGTAGATGATGTGCCCAAACCTGACCCTGCAGGAGCATCATTGTAAGTAGTAATCTTGAAAGATTTAGCACCAACGCCAAAATCCTTTACCACTCGATTATATACACCTTTAATGAGACTTGCCTCACCATCAATCTCCAGACATTCTGTCATCGGATAACTTTTATTGCAATGCGCATCATACGCATTGATGGTTATCTGATTGTCATCAGTCTCTTCGATTGTACAATATGCATACAAATTAATTGTAGCATTCAATATCAAACCTCCATATGTATCACTATATGGTGAAACATCGGAACCACCTCCAGCCAAACCAAGGCGGAGGGGTGCTTTACTACGTATAATCATAAATTAAAATTTAATTTTTAAGAAATCTAATATACTCGCCAATGATAAATTCATTCATCGCCTGCAAATACTCTTTGTTTTTTTGCTTGATTACATTAACTGCATCAGGATTTCCCCATATTTTTTTTAAAAAAGCTACCCAAGCCTCAGGTTTATCAGAAGCGAACAAAGGAGTATCTTCTTTTCTGAATACACCAGCCATACTATGAGGATGTACCAAAGTTACCTTATCAAAAGAAATAGCTTCGAAAGTCTTAATCTTCAAACCTGTACCTTGAAATACCGGATTTATCGCAACATCGGCTTTCGCATAAAATTCAGCAGGATTATCTATGTATCCCATTGCACTTACCCCCTCTATCTTTCCTAAAGAAGGTAATACTTTACATATACCACCACCCACAAGGAGTTCTACATCAGGAATGCTTTTTCGTATAGAAGGGAAAACCTCATTTAAAAACCATTTTATACCATTCTGGTTAAATTCATTATTACCAGAAAGAAATAGTAACTTGTGATTGCCAATCATAGGCTGTGGATGATATTCAAAATTTCCAAACAAGTTATACACCTTACTATTTGGTGACAATATCTGAAAATAGGCAGCCTCCTGTTCTTGCAAAGCAAAGATATGAGGGCATCGTTGCATAGCCCTTCCTTCGGTATCTGCTGTAATGCATAGAATAGGATGCCCTATCTTCAAGTTTTTATAGGCAAATGCATCATGGGTTGCAATTGCTTTCTTTGGAATACTTATGCGTTCAAATAACTTAGAAAAATAGTAATAATTAATAATACAAGCATCAAAATGATATTTCTTGTCAAGTTCATTTACCATTTCGGCTAATCCATTAGGATATTGGTCGTCAAGACCCCAGTAGTTATTTCCAAAAGATTTCCTAAAATATTTGACGATTAGTTTCTTTATTTTAAAAAATTTACCTATGGAAAATAAATGAAAATAATTTCCCCAGTACAATCTTGTCTTCTCCAAAGCTTCGACATATGGGGAAGCATCCTGTTTAATAGGCATCTCATTGACATATAGAAAGTGGATTTCATTCCCTAATCGTTTAAGCATTTTTACTTGGGTCATAATCCACCAACGATTGCCTGCATCCGTAGGATGTGTGGGGCAATCCGATACTATTAATATCTTCATATTAGTTAATTAAAGAAAGGTTTACTATTTTTATAGATGTGCCCTGCATAATCAGAAAACATAGGCAAACCCATAAATTTATTACACAAATAATATATCAAAAACAGAACAAAAAAAGAGAATGCAAGCTTGGATTTTTTATAGATATACTCCAAACTGATAGACCAGCACATACATACTCCTAGCCTATAACCAGCAGAAATACGTGTCAACTCATGAAAACCATCTTGAAAAAGCATAGAAACTATATTACACATCAAGAAACTCCAAATGGACAAACCATAAAATATTTTTTTACTGATATCCGTACTAGAACGCATTGATATTAAAGTCATATTTAAAATTATCAAATTGAAGATCGTAGTTGTAAACGCGCGTTCTTCCTCTATCACTTGATTTTCTGAATATATGGCAATTTTATCTGCTATCGAACCTCCTAACATAAGTCCTAAAGATATTCCCATTTTTGCAAACAACGCAGAGAATAAAAACACAACTATATATAAAACATTAGCGGTAATAAAATTAATTTTTACACGTGATAGCCAATATAAAGGTAAAGCAGCAAACACTACATTATGGATACTAGCGCCTAAAGCTATGCATATTAGAAATTTCTTTAGATTTTGCTCTATAATATATTTAAAGGAAATCACAAAAAAGACCAAAGCTATGGACTGTCTAAATATAAGAAATTGACAATCTATAAGAAAGAATATCGAAAAAATGATGAAAGGGAACTTCGAATATTTCAAAAAAATATAACCATTTGCATATAACCAGCAAAATGTCATTATGGACATAAATATACTGTATAATTTAAATATGCTTTTGAACAAAATATTCAAAAACATATATCCAAACTCCATCTTTGTCGCACCGTATCTGACATAAGTGAATATGTTGTCCCAAGAGGAGTCTTTAAAAACTCCATAATATTGATTCCAATCAGATCCAACCCAGCTATGGCATCCACCATAAAGTCCATATACTAGACATAAAATTATCATGCATATTCGCTTCGCTTTTAAAGGGATATAAAAAAAATCCAACAGCCAAAACGGAATAAGCATTGAATATAAGATATAATATACATCCATCAGTCTATACAATTCTATAATAATCAACTAATTTAAAGAAGCTATACTGCTTAAAAAGCATTTTGATATGCTTATTAGCTCTTTTATTTTATTATTAACATAAACATAATCTATCTTCAATGTATCATCGCTCTTTATTCCAAGCATCTCGAACAAAGATTCTATTCTTGCATTTCCTCTTCCTTCATTGCCAAGAAATACAAAAGGTCGATTGAATATGATTGAGAACACACATCCATGGTATGAATCTGTGATAACTAAATCAGCACAACGAATATTATTAAGCCATTGACATATTGATACATCTGTAGTATCTTTCAATCCAACTTTTATGATTTCCTTTTCCACATGCCTACGGTAAACATTCAATACAGATTTCGTATTTTCAGTCTCATCCAATATATAACTGAAAATTTTACCAGAAGTCAAATTCTTTACTTTATTCTCTATTATCAATTTGATATAATCATTCTGAGTGAGAAGTAATGTTGGGTCTAGACATAGACTGGGTTTAGGTTTTATCCAACCATAATTTCTCAGTAAATCCAGCGCAGAAAGCTCTCTTACAGAGACCGCATCAAAACGAGCATATAGCTTAGCTAACTTTTTTGTCTGCTTAGCAGAATACTCATTTTTATTAGTACCCATTGATACAGAATAAGCTATCTTCTTTATATTATCAGGTACGAATTTTAAGAAGAAGTTTTCACAACCAATGCTATGTGTCATACCTTCTCTCCAAACCTGATCAGAGCCAACAACTACCGCATCATAATTACCAATATTCAGCAGTTTTTTTATCCCAGAAACATTTCTTACCTCAAATGTGTGTGGAATATATTTTTCATAAAAAGCCAAAGCATTTGCATCTATGATTTTTCGAATATCCTTAATATGTTTTTCCAATAAAACATCCACATTTTTCTGCCCTAGCAAATACTTCTTGATAATTCGCTTTGGAATGCTATACGGATATTTGTACCAAGGCAACGAGTAGTTGCACTGTAGGTTGATATGCTCCACCTCATGCCCCATTCCTTGGAGCACTTTGATGAGCGCATATCGCTGTAGATTTCCTCCATAATTATTGTCGAATGGAAGATTCAATAATGCTATTTTCATCTAATTCTAAAATTTACCTATTAATATTTTCAGATATTTATGATTGAATAACCATATTGTGGCTCCACTCAATGCAGTAGCCAATATGAATGTTATGATATAAAAAGTAAAGCCTGATATTGTTCCATAAGGAGAGATGATGTTGGGAAGTACCTTAGCCGCTAATCGGAGATAAGCGAAATGAGACATATAGACCACCAGCGAGCCTTTTCCTAAATACTCCAATACCTTATTGGCATTTATCTTCCGAGCAATCCACAACATAGCAATAGAGCCAGTTGTGGCATAAAAAAGATACAATGGTATCTGATGATACTGAATGACAGTAGAGTGAGTGTAAGAAGGAGTACAAGCCTTTCCTATAATATGTGTACCGACAACGCATACAATATAGGTGATGGAGATTGGCGCCAGATATTTCAGCAACTTATCCTTATGATTTTTCAAGAACTCTCCTATCCAAATGAATATCATCATACAGAGTGCATTGCGATAATGCAGATGGTTATTGAAATGTGCAGCATCCATTGATACGCCATCGTAGATATGGTTTAGGACAAAGCCAAACAGCATAATTCCCAGTGCTAGGACACCACGATAATAATCGTTCTGGATATATCGACATAAGAACCAGTATAAGATTCTTGCCATGAACAAGGCTGTAAGAAACCAATAGCTCTCTTCCATAAAGAACCATACCTGGTCACCTAAGCCCGCTGTCTTTTGCCATAGTTGAGTTTCTCCCCAGAACAAAGCATCGAGTCCTTTCCCGATGAGGGCAAAGGCGATGTATGGAATAAGCAATGCCTTGAAGCTTCCCCATAGGAAGGGTCTAAAATCCTTTTTGAAATTTGAGGTATATCCGTTGGTCAAAAAGAAGGCTTGCATATAAAAGCCCCAGAACAACCATGAACTACCCCCCCACAACTCTCGATAACGCTGCTATCAACGCCAGCCCAACTAACGAATGCAGGGATATGCTGCCAAATCACCATCAGGATAAGTAGCCCTTTGCATACGTCTACATAATGTAATCTTTCCTTCATCTATATCTATTATTTTTTATGAAATGAGCCCCCGACCACCTTCCTGCCACAAGCAGAAAAGTAGCTTAATAAATAGCCCGTGGCATTGGGTAGCCAAGGGGCTCAAAAAGTTATTGTTATTTGAGTTGTAACCTTTTGTAGGAACTTGCATGTTCCTTACCTAGTGCTACTATAAATTAAAATAAACATTGTAAATTAAAGAGACATTAGGTTTTATCCCCAAGAATCACTCGTATCAATATTCATTGTTCTATCTATGATATGTACATCACCTTCTGGATTTTTATATGAAGCCGTGAGAGTGGATGAGAAGGGATAACTCATATTCATCTCATAACCGTCACCACGGCGCATATCACCAGCAGAACCATACTGATGGCGGACATTGATTTGACCATGAACTCGCAATACAACTTCCTCATCATCCTGGTTTAGTGTTTCTATGGAAGTTAAAATATAAGACTCAACTTCATAATGAGTAGATAAAATATCTAAATCATTTTGAGTATTGATATAGAATTCTTCTATCATTTCTTCATCTATACTCTCGGCAACAGCATTTCTAACTTGTACCCTAACGACATCAATTGTTGATAAGAAAAGTTGAACCTGATCCAAGACATCCAATGCCATTTCTTTGATTTCTTGAGATTTTACATAAAACGTTTTGGGAGCAACATGGGTATATTTACTAAGAATATCTATACTGTCACGTAAATCTTTGTCACTTGAATCATGTTCAACATCTAATTGTCGCTTGACATATTCATCAGAGAGCCAACCTTGAATTGCATATTTAATTCTCTGACTTCTAGTAACTTTTTCTGGATGTAGCTTATCATTAGGCTTAAACCATGGAGCATTAATTACATCCTCATCAGGGGCAAGCCTTTCAAGTACAGTACGAATTAACTCACGCATAGAATATGCGAAATTATTCAAACGAAGCTGATTTTTTTCATCATCGACATTAGCTATAGCAGCCTTAAACAAGTCTTGTTCAAATCCAGAAGCTAAATGTCTCAAAATAGCATTTTCTAATTTTGCATCCATAACTCTTAAAATGTATATCACCAATACAGCGTCCCCACTATATTACAAGTAGTTACATCTATTTTTGAAAAATGTTATATTGTATCATGCTTACTGAGATTCGAGAGATTCGTGTTCAAAAATCAACCTGCACGCGAATTGCTTATTGGGGTTACTGAACACGAATTGCACGAATTACACGAATATGTTGCTTGAGAACGGAAAAATCGTAAGTTTCAAAAAATCCGTGGAATCCGTGTGGGAAATTTCAACATTCCTCACTCTGCTCTCAAGGATTCTATCACAAACCTTTCGAAACTCGCCTTATAGCCACCGTCCATCGGGCAGGGATCGTCGGGATAGGACTTGTGATACTCCTCTTCCATGTTGTCAAGATAGTCCATTATCTGCATCACCTGGTCTTTGGTGCAGTGATGCTTCTTCAGCGAAGAACGAAGCAGGCAGTAGGACTGGGTATGACTGGCATAACCCTCTTAGACATGCTTGACTGAATTCTCATTCATGTGGCCAGCCACCTTTAAGGTACGTACCACATTGCTACTGCCGCCGAGGATGGTATCCGTCAAAGCGCACAGTGCCTTTTTGGTTTTTGTAAATCGTGTCATCTCTTAATATATTTAAAAAATTTGAATATCTTTTGTTAAGCTATTATAAAATCATCGCCTTTTTGTACCTATATATGTAGGTACAGGATTCTTGGCGGTCTCAACCTTTTTTCTTAAATTCGCAGCAGCTTTCAAGAACGAGGGCTGAAGCAATCTTAAGTTACCGAATGGTGAACAGCGGGGTGAACACTTGCCCCAAGCATTCACCTTTTCGGCTCAGGGGTGAACCCTAGTAAAAAGAACTTTGTATATACAGCGCATGCTAGAAATATAAGAATCTCTATTATAATGGGTTATGGGGTGTTTTTAACACATTATTAACGCTAAAGGTTGGCATCGGGGTTCACCCTTCACCGACTTCATCGCCAAGAGCAGAGGATGACTATTCGCAGCAGGATACCGCCCCCGACCTGCCCTTCTACGGGTGGGTAGGGTAAGTAAGGGGAGAGTACTTTCTAAGAGTTTCCTTATGTAAAGGTTCGTTTACTATAGGAAAGATATAGTATATATATAGACTCCCAGAAAAAGCGATTTCCTACTCACCCTAGTTACCCCCCGGCCGTAAACAAGATAGTTACGATGCCTAAGTATCATATTTACGGATGGTATTTAAGTCGCACACGGATCTTCTTCGTTGCAAGCAATGGTACTCACTAAGCCTCACAGCCAAAACTCCGAAGGAGCCAAAATCCGTGAGATCCGTGAGATCCGTGTGCGAAAATTCAACTTTCTTCTACAATTTCCAACAAGTTTCTGCTTATCGTAAATCAATCCTCGCTGAGGAGTTTCTTGATTTCCTCATCAGTCTTGGTGAGTTTGTCTTTACAGAGTTTCACCAAAGTTTTGGCACGTTTCAACTGCTCGGAGAGCTGATCAATATCGAGTTCATCATTCTCCATTCTTTCTACGATTTCTTCAAGCTCTCTTACGGCTTGTTCGTATTTCATGTCTTCTTTTTCCATAATCCTATTTTAGTTAAGAGTTAATAGTTTATAGCGGCTTCGCCGTTTAGCTAGATTGCTATAAACTATTAACTATAAATTATAAACTATTATTCAACTTTTGCCTTCACGCTGCCCTCGGCAAACCTCGTTTCGATGATGTCGCCAGACTTCAGTTGCGAGACAGAACGGATACTTTTGCCATCTTTCAGCGTGATGCTGTAGCCACGTTTCAGCAACAATTCGGGGTCTTGTGCCTGAATGCGCTGGGAAAGAAGCTGCAGACGATGACTCTCGTTGAGCATCTTCCTTTCCAATATCGGCTGAATATTCTGAGAAAGAATCTCGAAATGGCGCTGGGCTTCCGATAGTTTCGACTGGACATTTGTGCTTAAACGGCTCATCAAGCGGTCGAGATAGGCTCCCTGCTTCGTCTTCACCAGCGAAAACTGAACAGGAATCGTGTTGCTCAATCTGTCGAGCCTCATCTTCTCCACCTGCAGACGGTGCTTCACATTCTGCACGATAGCCTCTTGCGCATTCACCACACGGGCATAAACCTCAGTAAGATGATTAACGAGGAAGGCGGCAGCGGCTGTCGGTGTCTTTACACGCTGGAAAGAAATCATATCCAGCACACTCTCGTCCCTTTCATGTCCTATTCCCGTGATGATAGGCAGCGGGAAGTTTGCCACATTCTCGGCAAGCGCCAGGGTGTCGAAACCCGAGAGATCGCTCGTAGCACCACCACCTCGGATAATGACTACGCAGTCAAACTGTTCCCATTCGGCATTGATACTGTCGAGGGCAGCTATCACACTCTGCTCTACCCCCTCGCCCTGCATTGTAGCCGGAAAGAGGCGGGTTTGAAACTGCAGACCATAATCGTTATCGGCAAGCTGGTTGCAGAAATCACCATAACCTGCTGCCGTAGCACTGGAAATGACGGCGATGCGCTGGCAGAACATCGGGAGCGCCAACTCCTTCTGCAGTTCGAATACGCCCTCTGCTTTCAGCGTATTGATGATTTCCAGCCGCTTGCGCGCCATATCGCCCATCGTATAGTTAGGGTCAATATCATCTACTATCCAGGAGAAGCCATAGTTCTCATGAAACTGCGCGTGCACCTTGAGCAGTACTTTCATTCCGGCATGAATGCGCTGTCCGGTGATGCGCTCGAAATTCGGTTTGATGAACATCCATCGGTTTCGCCAGCAGGAGGCATGCGCCTTGGCAATGGGCGTATTAGACCGCTCATCCTTCTCGATGAGTTCCAGATAGCAGTGCCCGCCGTAGCCCTCGCGAGCCTCGGAGAGTTCCGCTTCCACCCAATAGCTGTCGGGCAAGGACATCGAAATGACCTCACGGACCATGGAGTTTAATTCAAAAAGTGATAATCGAAGTCGTTCCATGCTGTTTACTGTTTAAAGTTTACAGTTTATAGTTGAAAGTTTATAGCTAGCAGAGCAAGTTTGCCCTATTAACTATAAACTATCAACTATTAACTATTAACTACTTGATCGCTTTTCCCGTCTGATAAGCCTTCCAGAAATCAGGCACACCATATCCGAATACATTATCGGGATGATGCTGATTATTACCAGCCAATCTCACGAGTTTCATAATCTGCTTAGCCGTCTTCTGAGGCAAAGCCTGCCAGAGACACGCTACCATTCCGGCAATGAGCGGAGAAGAGAAAGACGTTCCGTTATCATTGATGATATTTCCACGGCCCGTAATCACACAGGTAGGACTTCCGTAAGCCATCACATCAGGCTTGATTCTGCCGTCAGCAGTAGGTCCCACGGCACTGAAAGCCGCATTCTCGCCCATTTCGTTTACGCTGCCCACGGTAAGGATATTGCGTGCATCGGCAGGGAAATTGATTTTCTTCCAACTTCCCATTCCGTCGTTTCCTGCAGAATTGACACAGATGATTCCCTTGTCAGCACACATCGAAGCGGTGCGGGAGATGAGGGTAGAATTACCGTCCTGCTCATAATAATGATGGTTGGTAGACGCATCATCGAAGCCATGATAGCCTAACGAAGAGTTGATGACATCCACGCCGCAACTATCAGCATATTCAGCCGCAAAAGCCCAGTAATCCTCTTCTGCCAGACTCTCTGTGCGCTCATCTTCACAGCGCACCAGCAGATATTGAGCCTCAGGTGCCACCCCCACGAATCTTTCGGGTTCGTTGGCAGCCATCGTAGAAAGCACCATCGTTCCATGCTCCATCTCGGCGAAAATATTCTTGGATTGAGGAACCACAAAGTCCCTAATGCCCGCCAATCTGATATTATGCAGCGCCGGAATCTTATCCACATTCATGAATCCGCCGTCGAAGACAGCAATCATCATTTCTTTGCCCAAATGTCCGGTTCTATGCAGCCGCTTGCCGTTGAGCGACTGGATCTGCGCATCGGCAGCACCATATTCGCCTACTCCACCAGTCCAATCGTTCAATCCCCTGCGAACGCTACTTCTGACGCGCTGACTGACAGAATCGGGAGCAGAGAAGACCTTCATCTTCCGGGTGATGAAATCGAGTTCATCCAGTTTCCGTAGTTCCTTCTCCTTATGAATGCGGACCAGCAGGGTATTGTTCCACTTGCTTTTGCCCACAATCTCGATGCCTGCCTCGCTTACAGCCTGCTCATAAGCAGGAGCCACAGGCAGATCGGTAACATCGATGGGCAGATTCTGCCTCTTTCTGCGCTCTATGGAACGGGGAGAGAGAAAATCTGCAGGGCGACTTACCGAGAAGGGAGTGTGACTGAGGTCTTTGTCTCTGAGATAAAGACGATACATCATACACTTGCCTCCCGGATACGACACCATATCGGTTTCGGCGATGCGGGGCAACCGCATCAGTTGCTCAAAATTGCTAACCCTGTCTTCGCGAGCAAACAAAGAAAGAGCGGTCATTAAAAATGCATAAAGCATCAAAAATTTTTTCATCATTATATCGGTAGTCCGGTTTGTTATTGTCGTTGCTGCAATATTTTGTATTGCATTTGTTAATGAGTTGAATTGTTTATTCTGAAGTGCAAAAGTACAGAAATTGTACGAAAACACCAAAGGAAAAGGGAAGTTTTTATCATGAAATGCAAGTTTTTCTCATATATATAATAAGGTATCAGATATTTTTTGTACTTTTGCAGACAAGTAGCCGCTGCAATTGCATTCTGAAAAAAGCAGGGCGAGCGGCTATGAGGAAAAAACAGATATAAATGGAAAATAAACAAGCGACATTAGAATTAGGTACGAAGCCGGTGGGCAAGCTGCTCGTTCAGTATGCCTTGCCAGCGATGATTGCGATGACCGCCGCCTCACTCTACAACATCGTTGACCGAGTATTCATCGGTCAGGGTGTGGGAGCCATGGCCATTTCAGGTCTCGCCATCACCTTCCCCTTCATGAACCTCACCGCCGCTTTCGGAGCCGGTGTGGGCGTAGGAGCATCTACTGCCATCAGCGTGAAGCTGGGACAAAAAGACTATGCCACAGCGCAAAACATTCTGGGTAACACAATTTCTCTGAATCTCATCATCGGTATCGGATTGAGCATCATCTGTCTGCTCTTCCTCGACCCTATCCTGAGATTCTTCGGAGCCAGCGACCAGACGCTCATCTATGCCCATGAGTATATGGTCATCATCCTGCTGGGCAATGTGGTGAGCCACATGTATTTCGGTATGAATGCTCTGCTCCGAGCAGCGAGCAAACCCAAGCAGGCGATGTACGCCACCATCTTCACGGTGGTGATGAACGTGATACTGGATGCCCTCTTCATCCTCGTCTTCAAATGGGGAATACAGGGTGCCGCCATCGCCACCATCCTTTCGCAGTTGATGGCGCTGATGTGGCAAATCAAGCTCTTCAGCAACAAGAATGAGCTGCTCCACTTCAAGAAAGGCATCTACAAACTGAAGAGGAAACTCGTGGATAATATCCTTGCCATCGGCATTTCGCCTTTCCTGATGAACGTGTGCGCCTGCATCATCGTCATCTTCATCAACAACCAGCTGGTGCGGTTCGGAGGCGACCTCTCCGTGGGAGCCTACGGAATAGCCAATGGTATTGCGATGGTGTTCGTGATGTTCGTGTTTGGCGTAAACCAGGGAATGCAGCCTATAGCCGGATACAACTATGGAGCCCAGAAACTGGACCGACTGATTCGCGTACTGAACCTGAGCATCATTGCCGCCACCGCCATCATGGTAACGGGCTGGCTGATAGCGATGTTCCTGCCTTACTACTGCGCACGACTGTTTACAACCGATAAGCAACTGATAGACTTGGGCATTAAGGCGATCAGAGTAGTGATGTTCTGCTTCCCGGTCATCGGGTTCCAGATGGTTATCACCAACTTCTTCCAGTGCATCGGAAAGGTGAAGATCAGTATCTTCCTCTCCTTGTCGAGACAGTTGCTCATCCTTCTGCCGCTCCTGGCTTTCCTGCCGATGATATGGGACATTGATGGAGTATGGTACAGTATGCCTATCTCCGACTTCGCTGCCGCAGTCATCGCCGGAGTCGTAATGATGTGGTACATGAACAAGCTGAAAAGACAACACCAAGAACAGCTAAAAGTTAAAAGTTAATAGGGCTTAGCCGTTTAGCAAGATTGCCATAGGCGGTTCATGCTATAAATTATAAACTACAAACTAAAGATTATGAATAAGATTATCATAAACGTAGGTCGCCAGATAGGTAGCGGCGGGCATATCATCGCCGAGAAGCTGGCGGAGGATTTCGGTTGCAAATGTTACGACCGTGAGCTGCTGAATCTTGCCGCCAAGGAGAGTGGATTCTCTGAGAAATTCTTCGAGCAGAACGATGAGCAGAAGGGATTCTTCAAGTCTCTCTTCCATACCCATCTGCCCTTCCTGAGCGATAACAATTTCTATCACAACGACTTCTCGCAGGAAGGTCTGTACAAGTTCCAGAGCGACGCTATCAGAAAGGCTGCCGATGAGGGCAACTGCGTGTTCGTGGGCAGAACCGCCGACTATGTGCTGCGTGATTACAAGAATGTGATTAATATCTTCATCACCGCCAATATCGACGACCGCATCAAGGCAGTGTGCAAGCGAAAGGACATCGACAGAGCCTCCGCCCGCAAGTTCATCGAAAGCCACGAGGAGCAGCGCGCCTCTTACTACGATTACTATACAGGCAAGAAGTGGGGACACAGCGAGAGCTACGACCTCTGCATCAACAGCAGCCATCTGGGAATCGAAGAAACAGAGAAGTTTATCGCAGAATTTATCAGAAAGAAGTTCGGACTTAGTGATTAATTATTAGTGATTAGTGATTTATTTTAGGGACATAAAATATTAAACATCATATAAATGAAGAAGATTATGCTTTTGGGCTCAGGCGAACTGGGCAAAGAATTTACCATCGCCGCAAAGCGAGCAGGACAGTACGTCATCGCTTGCGACAAGTATGACAATGCACCAGCCATGCAGGTAGCCGACGAGCGAGAAGTGTTCTCGATGCTCGATGGCGACGCATTGACCGCAGTGGTAGAGAAACATCACCCAGACATCATCGTGCCTGAGATTGAAGCTATCCGCACCGAGCGACTCTTCGACTTCGAGAAGGAGGGCATCCAGGTTGTGCCTTCTGCCCGTGCCGTAAACTACACCATGAACCGCCGTGCCATCCGCGACCTTGCCGCCAAAGAACTGGGTCTGCGCACCGCCAAGTATTTCTATGCCAAGACCTTCGAGGAGTTTAAGAACGCTGCCGATGAAATCGGTTTCCCATGCGTAGTGAAACCTCTGATGAGTTCAAGCGGCCATGGTCAGAGCTATGTTCACAACGATGATGAACTGAAGGAGGCTTACAAGGAGGCAATGGAAGAAGGTCGTGGCGACGTGAAGGAAGTAATCATCGAGGAATTTATCGACTTCGATTCTGAGTTCACCCTGCTCACCGTCACCCAGAAAGACGGTCCTACCCTATTCTGTCCACCTATAGGCCACGTACAGAAGGGCGGCGACTACCGCGAGAGTTGGCAGCCATTCCAGATTCCTGAAGAGGCTTTGAAGAAGGCTGAGCACATTGCCGGCGAAGTAACCAAGGCATTGACAGGTGCCGGTCTCTGGGGCGTAGAGTTCTTCCTGAGCAAGCAGGGCGAGGTTATCTTCTCTGAGTTGAGTCCTCGTCCACACGATACAGGTATGGTAACCCTTGGTCACACCACCAACCTGAGCGAGTTTGAGCTCCACTTCCGTGCCGTGATGGGCTTGCCTATCGCCGGAATCCATCTGGAGCACATCGGCTGTTCTGCCGTCATCCTCTCGCCAGAGGAAAGCACCGAGCCATTAAACTACAATATGCTCGATGCGCTGAAGGAAGACCATACCCGCATCCGTATCTTCGGCAAGCCAGAGGCTCACGTAGGCCGCCGCATGGGCGTCGTACTCTGCTACGGCGAGAAGGGCGATGACCTCAACCAGCTCCGCGACAAGGCAAAGCGTCTGGCAAAGACTGTATTGGGAACCGACCCATACATGAAGAAATAGACATGAAAGAATTAGGAAGAATTATCACATTACCCAAGATATTCGACCCTAGAGGCAACCTGACAGTGGCAGAGGGAGAGACGCATATTCCCTTTGCCATTGCCCGTACCTACTGGACCTATGATGTTCCGGGCGGAGAAAGTCGCGGTGGCCATGCTCACAAGAAATGCCAGGAATTCATCATAGCAGCCAGCGGTTCCTTTTCGGTAACACTGGATAATGGAGAACAGAAGAAGACCTATCATCTTAACCACCCTTGGGAGGGACTGTTCGTAGATGTCAATATCTGGCGAACACTGGATGATTTCTCTTCCGGCTCATTGTGTCTGGTTCTGGCTTCCCACAAGTTTGAGGAAGAAGACTACATACGCGAATATGACGAATATCTTAGATTCATCAGTTCATCCCAAAGTCCTAATCTCTCAAAGACCGAGAATCAATAACGCTAAAAATCATGTTTGAGATCAGAAAATACAACGATGCAGACAAGGAAGTCTGGAATGCCTATGTAGAACATGCACGCAACGCCACCTTCCTTCTCAACCGCTCCTACATGGATTATCACAGCGACCGTTTCCATGACCATTCGCTCATGATTTTCCACAACAACAAGCTCTATGCCTTACTCCCTGCCAATGAGGACGGAGATGTTTTCTATTCTCATCAGGGACTCACCTATGCCGGACTGCTCACTACCGGACACGCCTCAGCAGAAAATATCTGTCAGGTTTTCGTTGCCATCAACACATACCTGAAGCAGGCAGGTTTCCGGAAGTGCATCTACAAACCGATACCCTGGATTTACCAGCAACTGCCAGCCGAAGAAGACCTCTATGCTCTCTTCAAGGAATGCCGGGCGCAAATCTGCGCCAGAAACATTGCGGCTGTCATCAACCTGAAGCATCCGCTGAAATGGTATAATATCAGAAAATCGGGCGCAAGGAAAGCCCTGGGAAAAGGAATCTTCATTGAAGAAAGTGAGGATTACGAAACGTTTTGGAGCATTTTAACCGAAAACCTGATGAACACCTATCAGGCTCATCCTGTTCATACCTTGCAAGAGATGAGCAGACTGAAAACATCTTTCCCTGACAATATCAAACTGTATGTTGCCCGAGAAGAATCTGGCAAGATGCTAGGCGGAACCGTTCTGTACATCAGCAGAAAAGTGGTTCACACGCAGTATATTTCCGCATCAGAAGAGGGAAAAAAGGCGCATGCACTCGATGCTTTGTTTCTGAATCTCATTAATATAAGGTATAAGGATTTTGATTATTTCGATTTCGGAACATCTAATGAAGAAGGAGGAAAGGTGCTCAACACCAGCCTCATCTACCAGAAAGAAGGTTTCGGAGGAAGAGGCGTGGTTTACGACACCTATGAATGGACAGTATAAAGAGAAATCCCGAAGTTCACACGATAGTGAGTTTCGGGATTTCTGCCTTTTACAAGAGTATAACTGTCACACCACGAGCAGCTTGCGCACCCATAACCAGAGCCTGCTCGATATCGGCAGTCTTGGAAGGACCACTGATGAAAGTACCGAAATTGTACTTCGGATCCATCTCAATACGGGCATAAGCCTCATGCATATTGTTCACAATCTTCTCTTTTTCGAGGAATATCACAAGGTATTCCGAGATGAAAAGCACCGCTTTCTCCTTCATGGTCTGAGGAATCCAGACGCAGCCATTCTCGGCAACCCCCACTTCACCACGAACAATACCCACATCAGTACCATTCAGGTCATTAGCCTCAGTCACCGTATCAGGATTCTTCTGGGCAATCGTGATTTCTGGCAGATGAGAGGCAAAGACCTTGGCTTCCGGATAAGCCTTCTTCACCAGCTCATCCAGACTCTCACCCTCCTTCGCTTCTATCACATGGCCACCTACCGATTCCGTCATCTCAATAAACTGTTTCAGCGTATCCTCATACTGGATACCCTTCACATCTACGGCAGGCATATCGAATTGAACATGCGTATTCTTGCGCAACTTGTTCAGGAAATCTTCTTTCTTCATTTTACTTTTCCCTCCTTCCATAATTGATGAAAACTCTTCTTGGCAAACTCAGGCATGGCGTGACCGATGCCCCAGGCATTCCAATTGCTGAAGTGCGTACAGCATTCAGGAACCAGATTGACAAGCGGAGCAAACTTCAGGGCTGTGGTGTAGAGCGCAGGACGGTCGAAGAGATACTTCATACCATTCGACATCGCCTTCTTCACAGGATCTGCCTTGCCCAACTTCTCCAGACTCTGGCGCCATACGTAAATCTGCGAACCTGGTCCTACCTTGGAAGGACAGACATTGTCGCAAGACAAGCACAAGGTGCAGGCAGAAACATTGTCGCTGTACTTCTGAGGATTCTTCAGCATACCCAGGTTCACACCAATAGGACCCGGTATAAAATAGGTGTAACTGTAACCGCCTGAACGACGATAAACCGGACAGGTATTCATGCAGGCTCCGCAACGCATACATTTCAAAGTCTGCCAGTGGTCCTTATCGGCGAGAATATCGCTTCTGCCGTTATCCACCAATACTACATGCATCTCGGCACCCGGACGAGCCTGGCGGAAATGAGAAGTGAAGGCGGTGGTAGGCTGACCGGTTCCGCAGCGGCAAAGCAGACGCTGGAATACAGCTAATGACTTATAATCAGGAACCAGTTTCTCAATACCCATCGCTACGATATGGAGCTTAGGCATGGAAGTAGTCATATCCGCATTACCCTCGTTGGTGCAAACCACGCAATCGCCGGTAGCAGCCACACCGAAGTTACATCCGGTCATACCTGCTCCAGCTTCCATAAACTGGTCGCGGAGATGATGACGGGCACAGCGGGTCAGGTAAGTAGGATCGTAGTTGCCGATTTCCTTGGAGATACCCTTCTCCTCGAACATCTTACCTACCTCCTCACGCTTCAGGTGGATGGCAGGCATCACGATATGGCTAGGCTTCTGACCCAGAAGCTGGATGATGCGCTCACCCAGGTCTGTCTCTACCACGTCAATGCCGTGCTGCTCCAGATAAGGATTCATCTCGCACTCCTCGGTGAGCATCGACTTCGACTTCACCATCTTCTTCACGTTATGGTCTTTCAGAATACCGAGCACAATCTCATTGAATTCCTGCGCATCCTTTGCCCAGTGAACCTTTACCCCGCGGCTCTCCAGATTCTTGGAAAACATATCGAGATAATCGGCAAGATGGGTAATCGTGTGCATCTTGATTTCAGACGCATGCTCGCGGAGATCTTCCCACTCAGGAAGTCCCTGCGCCATTCTATCTCTTTTCTGACGAACAGACCAGAAGGTAGCATCGTGCCAGGTGGTCTTCTCTACATTCTGCGTAAACTTCGCAGCTCTCTTGGAATGTTCTGTACTCATAGTCCTGCAGCTAATATTTGAACAACATGAATAAACTTGATCGGCATCTTCTCCTTCTTGGCGATTCCCGCCATGTGCATCAGGCAGGAAGAATCCGGACCCGTTACATACTCAGCACCTGTAGCCATGTGGCGCTTGATCTTGTCCTCGCCCATACGGGTAGAAACGGCAGGTTCCTCAATAGAGAACATACCGCCGAATCCGCAGCACTCATCCTTACGCTCCGGTTCGTGGATGGTAATACCTTCCACCATATTTAATAAGTCAATGATTTTGTTGAAAGGCTTGATGTGGCGCTCAGAAGGAGATGACAATCCCAGTTCGCGCACACCGTGGCAACTGTTGTGTACACTCACCACATGCGGGAACTTGCCCGGCACATGATCCACCTTCAGCACATCGTGAAGGAACTCCACAACATCCATGATTTTCTTTGAGGAAATACACTCGTGCTTACCCTCAAGGATTTTAGGATAATACACCTTTACGTAAGCAGCACATGAGGCAGAAGGAGCTACGATATAATCGTAATCCTTGAACAGCTCATCAAATGTCTCTATGACCTTCTCCGACTTGTCCTGAAAACCGGCATTAGCCATTGGCTGGCCGCAGCAAGTCTGTTTTTCGGGATAACCCACGTCTAGTCCGTAATGCTTAAGCAACTTGTATGTAGCCACACCCGCTTCAGGGTAAAGGGCATCCACATAACAAGGGACGAATAATCCGACTTTCATTGTTGTTATATTTATCTTGTTTGCTATTTGTTTATTCTTTTTATACATGACTAAAAGCCGCTGCAAAAGTAACAAAAAAATAGTAATAATAAAAGATTTTAGGGAAGAAATTATGAGATTTGATGTTATTTAACTGTAAAGAATTGCAGAAAATTTGGAATAATCAAATAAATAGCGTAACTTTGCATCTAGAAATAGTGTGTCTACCATTTGTGAACTAACGCAAATGCAGTTTAGTTGCTAAAAACATAAATACCAAGACATATAAAGAACAAACTTATAGTTATATTTAATGATGAAGAAACAGCTTAAGAAAGTCCTCGTTCTGGGTTCCGGTGCTTTGAAGATCGGCCAGGCAGGTGAGTTTGACTATTCCGGTTCGCAGGCTCTCAAGGCTTTGCGCGAGGAGGGTATTAGTTCCGTCCTCATTAATCCAAACGTTGCTACAATTCAGACAAGTGAAGGTATTGCTGACAAGGTTTATTTCTTGCCGGTGACACCTTTTTTTGTAACTGAAATTATCAAGAAGGAGCGCCCAGACGGCATCATGCTGGCTTGGGGTGGACAGACGGGTTTGAACGTTGGTACAGAACTTTACCTCAACGGTGTGCTCAAGGAGTATGGTGTGGATGTGTTGGGTACTTCGGTAGAGGCTATCATGAACACGGAAGACCGCGACCTCTTCGTAAAGGAGCTTAACAAGGTTGACCTCAAGGTTCCAGTAAGCCACGCTTGCGAGAACATGGAGGAGGCTGTGGCTGCGGCACGCAACATCGGCTACCCTATCATGATCCGTTCTGCCTATGCGCTGGGTGGTCTCGGTTCTGGTGTCTGCAAGACCGAAGAGGAGTTTAAGGAGATTGCTGAATCTGCCTTCACTTTCGCACCTCAGGTGCTTGTTGAGGAGAGCCTGAAGGGATGGAAGGAGATTGAGTTCGAGTGCATCCGTGATGCTAACGACCGTTGCTTCACCGTTGCCTCTATGGAAAACTTCGACCCACTCGGAATCCATACAGGTGAGTCTATCGTGGTGGCCCCAACCTGTTCTCTTACCGACGAGCAGGTGAAGATGTTGCAGGACATCGCCGTGAAGTGCGTCCGTCACCTCAACATCGTGGGTGAGTGCAACATCCAGTATGCTTTCAATGCTGAGACCAACGACTACCGTATCATCGAGATCAATGCTCGCTTGAGCCGTTCTTCTGCCCTCGCATCTAAGGCTACCGGTTATCCGCTCGCCTTCGTTGCTGCCAAGATTGCCCTCGGTTATACGCTCGACCAGATTGGTGAGATGGGTACTCCTAACTCAGCTTATGTGGCTCCATCACTCGACTATATGATCTGTAAGATTCCTCGTTGGGACCTTACCAAATTTGCCGGTGTAAGCCGCAAGATTGGTTCTTCCATGAAGTCTGTAGGCGAAATCATGTCTATCGGCCGTTCATTCGAGGAGATGCTCCAGAAGGGTCTCCGTATGATTGGTCAGGGAATGCACGGTTTCGTAGGCAACGACCACACCAAGTTTAATAACTTGGATGAGGAACTTTCTAACCCTACCGACCTCCGTATCTTCGCCATCGCCCAGGCTTTGGAGGAAGGTTACACCATCGAGCGCATCGAGGAGTTGACCAAGATTGATCCTTGGTTCATCGAGCGCATGAAGAATATCGTAGATTACAAGCACAAGCTTTCTGAATATAATACTCTGGAGGAGATTCCTGCCGAGGTATTGCGCGAGGCTAAGGTATTGGGCTTCTCTGACTTCCAGATTGGCCGCTTCGTATTGAAGACCAAAGATACCAACATGGAGAAGGAGGTGCTGGCTGTTCGTGCCCTGCGCAAGAAGCTGAACATTCTTCCTGCCGTAAAGCGCATCCCTACTGTGGCAAGCGAGCATCCTGACCTCACCAACTATCTCTACATGACATACGCTGTAGAGGGGTACGACATCAACTACTACAAGAACGAGAAGTCTGTCATCGTTCTCGGTTCGGGTGCTTACCGCATCGGTTCTTCCGTAGAGTTCGACTGGTGTTCAGTAAACGCCATCAATACAGCCCGCAAGTTGGGTTACAAGTCAATCATGATCAACTACAACCCGGAGACCGTATCTACCGACTACGATATGTGCGACCGTCTCTACTTCGATGAGCTTTCATTCGAGCGTGTACTCGATGTCATCGACCTGGAGTCACCACGTGGTGTGATTGTTTCTGTGGGTGGTCAGATTCCAAACAACCTGGCTATGAAGCTTCATCGCCAGTCTGTGCCAATTCTGGGTACATCTCCTGTCAACATCGACCGTGCCGAGAACCGCGGTAAGTTCTCTGCCATGCTCGATAAGTTGGGTATCGACCAGCCTAAGTGGAGCGCCCTCACATCAATGGAAGATGTTCAGAAGTTCATCGACGAGGTAGGCTATCCTGTTCTCGTTCGTCCTTCCTACGTTCTTTCCGGTGCAGCCATGAACGTTTGCCACGATGATGATGAGTTGCGTCGCTTCCTGGAGGCAGCTTCTGAGGTTTCTAAGGAATACCCAGTAGTTATCTCTCAGTTTATGACAGAGACCAACGAGATTGAGTTCGATGGTGTTGCCCAGAACGGTGAGATTGTAGAGTATGGTATTTCAGAGCACGTAGAGTATGCTGGTGTTCACTCTGGTGACGCAACCATGACCTTCCCTGCCCAGCAGATTTCCTTCGCTACAGCCCGTCAGATCAAGAAGATTTCACGTGCCATCGCCAAGGAGCTCAACATCTCTGGTCCTTTCAATATCCAGTACCTGGCTAAGGGTCGTGATGTAAAGGTAATCGAGTGTAACCTCCGTGCATCCCGTTCGTTCCCATTCGTAAGCAAGGTATTGAAGCGCAACTTCATCGAAACGGCTACCCGCATCATGCTCGATGCTCCATATCAGAAACCGGATAAGTCTGCTTTCGATATCGACCGTATGGGTGTGAAGGCATCCCAGTTCTCATTCGCCCGCTTGCAGAACGCCGACCCAGTTTTGGGTGTGGATATGAGCTCTACCGGTGAGGTAGGCTGTATGGGTGATACTTTCGAAGAGGCATTGCTCAACTCATTGATTGCTACCGGCTACAAGATTCCTTCTAAGGACAAGGGCATCATGCTTTCAAGCGGTGGTGCCAAGGAGAAGGCTTCTCTGCTCGATGCTGCACAGGCGCTGGTGAAGAACGGTTACACCATCTATGCTACAGCCGGTACAGCGAAGTTCCTCAACGAGAACAACGTGAAGGCTACAGCCGTAGGATGGCCTGATGAGGACCAAAAGGATCTTCCTAACGTGATGCAGATGATTGCCGACCACAAGTTCGACCTCATCGTCAACATCCCTAAGAATCACACCAAGCGTGAGTTGACCAATGGTTACAGAATCCGTCGTGGCGCCATCGACCACAACATTCCTCTGTTCACCAATGCCCGTCTGGCTTCAGCCTTCATCGAGGCATTCTGCACAATGAGCCAGGACCAGTTGCAGATTAAGAGCTGGCAGGAGTACGAGTAATCGCACGCGGGAACAATTTTTATCTCACGCAGATTGCGAAGATTACGCAGATATTTATAAAATACGCCCTGTAAGGCAAGGCACAAGTTCTAGATTGTGCCCAAGCCTTACAGGGCTTTTTTTATTCCCGGCAATGAGAAAAAGGAGCTGAAATGATGGCTTTCTCATTATTTTATTGTACCTTTGCAAACAGAAATAAGAATAAAACATGATAGTTTGTATAGCAGAGAAACCGAGTGTGGCTAAGGATATCGCCCGAATCATCGGGGCTACCACGGCACGCGACGGTTATATGGAAGGTAATGGTTACCAAGTAACATGGACCTTCGGCCACCTTTGTGAGCTGAAGGAACCGGATGATTATACTCCGATGTGGAAACATTGGAGCCTTTCGGCGTTGCCGATGATTCCACAGCGATTCGGTATCAAGCTCATCAACGATGAAGGCATCAAGAAGCAGTTTGCTACCATCGAGAAACTGATGCAGGCTGCCGACAGCATCATCAACTGCGGTGACGCCGGACAGGAAGGAGAGCTTATCCAGAGATGGGTGATGCAGAAGGCACAGGCGAAATGCCCCGTCAAGAGACTGTGGATTTCGTCCATGACCGATGAAGCCATCAAGCAGGGCTTCCAGGAACTGAAAGACCAGGGGGAATATCAGTCACTCTATCTTGCCGGACTTTCCCGTGCCATCGGCGACTGGATTCTCGGTATGAACGCCACCCGACTTTATACATTGAAATATGGACAGAATCGACAGGTGCTCAGCATCGGCCGGGTGCAGACCCCTACCCTTGCCCTCATCGTAAACCGCCAGAAGGAAATCGACAACTTCGTTTCCGAACCTTACTGGGTACTCGCCACCATCTACCGCGACACCCAGTTTACGGCAACCAGCGGCAAGTTTACCAGCAAGGAGGAAGGCGAGAAGGCTTTCAGCACCATCGCCGGCAAACCCTTCACCGTTACGGATGTAAGCAAGAAAAAGGGAAACGAGGCGCCACCTCATCTCTACGACCTCACCTCACTGCAGGTGGATTGCAACAAGAAGTTTGCCTACTCTGCCGATATTACGCTGAAGCTCATCCAGAGTCTCTACGAGAAGAAGTACACCACTTATCCTCGTGTAGATACCCAGTTCCTGACCGACGATATCTATCCGAAATGTCCGCAGATTCTGAACGGAGTGAGTCAGGCAAAGATCATGAGTCAGCAGAAATACCTCCCACTCATCCAGCAACTCGCAGCCACCGGCAAGAAGTTGCCGAAGAGCAAGAAGGTATTCGATAACAGCAAGGTAACCGATCACCACGCCATCATCCCAACCGGAGTTCCGCCAACCGGACTCACCGATATGGAGGCGAATGTCTATGATCTCATCGCCAAGCGATTCATCAGCGTGTTCTATCCGGACTGTAAATTCTCTACCACCACCGTATTGGGCGAAGTCATCAACGAAGACGGACCAAAACCGGAGAAGATAGAGTTCAAGGTAAGCGGTAAGGAGATTCTCGAACCGGGCTGGCGAGTAGTCTATGCCAAGGATACGAAGAATGCTGATGACGACGATGCAGATAACGCCAACGGAAACGCAGACTCAGGAAACGGCGCCAAGAAGGAAGTGGTAGAAGAAAGAACCCTCCCATCCTTCACAAAAGGCGAATCGGGAGAACATCAGCCTACCCTGACGGAGAAATGGACCACGCCACCTAAGTATTATACCGAGGCAACCCTGCTGCGTGCGATGGAGACAGCGGGTAAATTCGTGGAAGACGAGGAGCTTCGTGCTGCATTGAAGGAGAACGGAATCGGCCGACCATCCTCCCGTGCCGGCATCATCGAGACCCTCTTCAAGCGCCACTACATCCGTCGCCAGCGCAAGAATCTGATGGCAACCCCGACAGGCATCGAACTCATTGACACCATCCATGAGGAACTGCTGAAGAGTTGCGAACTGACCGGTATCTGGGAGAAGAAACTCCGCGACATCGAGCACAAGACCTACGATCCTGCCGACTTCATCAACGGACTGAAAGAACAGATCAACAAGATAGTCATCGATGTGTTGTCAGACAACAGCAACCGGAGAGTGACCATCATGACAGAGGAAGACCTCAAGAAGAAACCGGCTGCCAAGAAACCGGCTGCCCGAAAGGCTCCAGCCAAGAAAGCCGATAAGGCAGCAGCACAGAATGCAGATTCTCAGAATGCTCCTGCTCAGCCGGCTCCAGCTGCCGACCCAATGGTTGGCAAACCATGTCCGCTCTGCGGAAAGGGCGTCATCATCAAGGGCAAGACCGCCTATGGCTGCAGCAACTGGAAGGCAGGCTGCCAATATCGTCAGCCATTCTCGCAGATGTAAATCAATATGAAACAAATAAGATTTTATCAAATCATAACAGCAATCAGCTGCCTCTTTCTGATAAGTTGCGGCATTGAACAGAACCTGAAGAAAGCAGACAAGCATCTTTCTTTAGGCGAATACTACGATGCGGCAACCCAATATAAAAAGGTGTACACCAAGACACCTACCAAAGAGCGGGCTGCCCGGGGCAAGGTGGCTCTGAAGATGGCACGCTGCTATGATAAAATCAACAGTACGCCGAAGGCACTGGCAGCCTACAGCAATGCCATCCGATACAAGCAGGCAGACCTCAACGACCGCCTGGCTTACGCACGGCTTCTCCTGAAGAACGGAAGTTACAGACAGGCTGCCAAGGAATTCGAATTCCTGCTCGATTCCATGCCCGACAACGTGCTGGTAAAGAACGGACTCGAATCGGCACAGAAAGCCCCAGTCTGGAAGAAGGAAGGAAGCCGGTACAAGGTAAAGCGGATGGATGTTTTCAACTCCCGAAGAGACGACTATTCGCCGATGTTTCTCAGCGATGACAACAGTCAGCTCTATTTCACCTCAACCCGCAACGAAGCCCAGGGCAGCGACCTGAACGGAGTGACGGGAACGAAATCTGCCGACATTTTCTTCTCTGAAAAGAACGACAAAGGCAAATGGAGCAAGCCGGAAGCCATCGGAACCGGTCTCAACACCGACTACGAAGAGGGCGCATGCTGCTTTACCCCAGACGGCAAGCAGATGTACCTCACCCAGTGTGCCACCGATCCCACTTCGCCCCGCTTAGCCCAGATAGTAACTTCCAACCGCTCGGATGCAGCCTGGAGCAAGCCTACGAATCTGGAAATCAGCAAAGATACACTCAGCTGTTTTGCCCATCCAGCCATCTCCCCTGATGGCGAATGGCTCTATTTCGTATCAGACATGCCGGGCGGAAAGGGCGGTCTCGACATCTGGCGAGTGCGCATCACTCCTGCCGGACTGGGCGGCGTAGAGAACCTGGGCGAACCTATCAACACACCAGGCGATGAGATGTTCCCTACCTTCCGCCCTAACGGCGACTTTTACTTCAGCAGCAACGGTCATGTGGGAATGGGCGGACTCGACATCTATATCGCCAAAGTAAATTCCATCACCCGGAAATATGAACTCACCCACCCCGGCTATCCGCTGAATACAGAAGCCGATGACTTCGGAATGACTTTCGAAGGTCTCCACAATCAGGGTTTCTTCTGCTCTAACAGAAAAGACGGAAGAGGCTACGATCATATTTACTCCTTCGAGAATCCGGAGATTGTTACCACAATGAAGGGATGGGTTTACGAGAAAGACGGTTATGAACTGCCTGCCGCCGAGGTGAGAATCGTAGGCAACGACGGAACGAACAGGAAACTATCCGTCAAGGGCGACGGTTCGTTTGTCCTCCCTATCAATCCGCATGTCGACTACCTGGTGATGGCATCCTGCAAAGGCTACCTCAACCACAAGGAAGAACTTCGGGTTGATTCAGCTAAAGAGAGTAAGGAATACGTGCTCCAGTTCCCGCTGGCTTCCATCACAGCCCCTGTACTCATCGACAACATCTTCTACGATTTCGACAAGGCAACCCTTACCGAAGCCAGTACAACAGCCCTCGACCAGCTGGTAACGCTGCTGCAAGAGAACCCGCACGTTACCATCGAACTCAGCGCCCATTGCGACTACAAGGGAAACAGCGAATATAACAAGCATCTGTCTCAGCGCCGCGCCCAATCGGTAGTAGACTATCTGATAAAACACGGCATAGAGAAAGAGCGCCTCACCCCTGTGGGCTACGGCAAGGAGAAGCCGAAGAATGTGCGCAAGAAACTCACCGTGAAGTATCCTTGGCTCAAGGAAGGCGATGTGCTCAACGAAGAATTTATCCTGAAGCAGAGCAAGGAGCATCAGGAAATCTGCAACCAGCTGAACCGCCGAACCGAGTTCAAAGTGCTCCGCACTACCTATAAATTGTTTTAGAAACCGATATCATAAGCATAGGTGCTCTACTGAAAAAGTAGCAGCACCTATTTGTTTTTCTATATTCAGCAATATTAAATCTTCGTTCATCGACGCTGAATGTCCGTTCAGCGACGTTGAATGTCCGTTCAGCGACGATGAACGGAGATTTCAAGAGCATAAAGATGATATTTATAGTAATAAAAAACTCTTTCTATTAGCACTAAAAACTATTCTGCTAATAGAAAGAGTTGATCATTCATACAATTGATATCAGGGAAGAAGCCTACTGACGTGCATCAGCCAGTTCATTATATCCCCAAACCATGATGAGGACAACGAAGCCAGCCAGCACCATCAGGAGATTCTGAGAGTGGGCGATGGAATCTGCCACATGCGTAAGGGCACGCGAACCGGAGAGGAGGAAATCTATCTTCATAGAGAAAAGCCACCCCTGAATCTGTTCCCATCCCTGACAGACTACTGCTATGATGATGCCTGCTGCCACACAGGCTGCCGTCCATAAATGTTCCAGACGCTGGCGCTTAACCAGCGACATCGCTGTACCAGTTTCGGGTAAAGCCGGCAAGGTCTGCATCACCCTGTCGGAGAATCCGTCATCAGGAATCTCTGACATCTGGCAATCGGAAAAGAACATCTGTAAGAGTTCTTCATCCTGAGGGGCCAACGGTTCCCCTTTCATGCTCTCCAACTTCTTATCATTTATCTTATCGGTCATAACCATTCTTTTTTAAATAACTTGCAAGTTTCTGTTTTCCACGAGAGAGATGCGACTTAATGGTGCCTTGCGCCATTCCCGTCACCTCTGCAATCTTATCTATAGAGAGACCATCCATCAGCTGCAGCGTGATGCATGTACGTTCGTTCTCGCTCAATATCCGCAGGGCATTGAGTAAATCCATCTTCAGTCCGGTATTCACTCCCTGCGCATTCTGTCGGGCAACCGCCGGCGTATCGATATCCTGCGTTTCCTTATAACTGCGGGTATAATCATACCACACATTATAGGCGATACGATAAAGCCAAGTGGAAAAGCTGGCTGTACCCCTGAAACCCGACAGATGGGTATAAGCCTTCACAAAGGTATCCTGCGCCAAGTCGTCACTCAGCTGCGCATCCCCCAGCGTCTGCCGTAGGAAGAACCCACGAATGGGTGACTGATACTTCCTGACCAGCAAGTCGAACGACTTGCGGTCATGAAGCATCACCACCTTCGTGACGAGAGAAATATCGGATAACTTTTCCACTATATATTAACTAATAATTGTTGTTTGATTTTTATACCGGAGTTCCATTATAACCTGTGCCCTGATCGCCATGGCGGTTTCTCCACCAATCCTTGATGGCTGGAAGCGAACCTATGAGGGTCTGTCCCAATCCATAGAAGAAGACCAGGGCTCCGATGCCAGCCAGGAAATCAGCATCCCACCAGGCAAACATGGCGCACAAACCGGCTCCCAGGAAGGCATTTCTCAATCCACGCTTTACCAGATACTCATCGCTCTGCTTGTCTATCGGCCGGTCGCTTTCCGGAACATTGATGCCCTTCTCCATCGCCATCTCCGCCAGTTTCATCCGGTCGTTGTGGCGGCGAATCAGATATCTGATAACCAGAAATACGATGATCAGCGGAGCAAAGACAAACAGCAGACCGAAGATGATACAGAAGATGATCATAACAGCCAGCGCTCCGCCACCAAATACCGAACCGATGAAATCGAACGGATCATCATAGTTGTCTAAACTGTATCTAGAATGAACAGACTTATTATCATTCTCATCATAATCATCATAGTTGGCCGAATCTGTACTGGTTGTATCAGAATAAGCCTCCAACGCCTCGTCGTCTTTATCCTTCGAAGCAGATGGCTGTGCGGCAGATGCAGGAGCAGCCTTTGAATCTACCTGTTGGGTAGTTGGATGATAACGATGTTTTGGAGCAGAAGACGCCAAAGACACTTGGGTGGCTCCGATGCTCATAACGAGCGCTAATGCCAATATTGCTTTCTTCATATCATTATTTTTTACTGTTTTACCTTGTTATTTGAAAAATTTCTGCTTCTTAGACGCATCTCTTCGCGATTTAGTTGCAAAGAAACGAAAAATTTCTTATTTTTGCAAACAAATTAAAGAAAAAGAAACAGAATGAAGACATTACCTGAAGATTTCAGAACATATACGCAGGCACTGATGGGCGAAAAGCTGTATCAGCGTCTGGAGCATGCTATCCTTGAAGAGGAGGCACCAACCAGTATCCGCATCAATCCTTTTAAATGCAAGGATGCTGATGGCGAACCGGTTCCCTGGTGTCCGGAAACCGGACGTTATCTCTCTACGCGTCCCGGATTCACCTTCGATCCGCTGCTGCATGCCGGCTTATATTATGTACAGGAAGCCTCATCTATGTTTGTAGATATGGCTATCCGACAGTACGTAAAAGAACCGGTGATGATGCTGGATCTCTGTGCTGCCCCTGGCGGAAAGTCGACAGCCGTAAGGGCTGCCTTGCCGGAAGGGAGTCTGCTCTTCAGCAACGAACCGATGCGCACCCGCTCGCAGATTCTTGCCGAAAACGTACAGAAGTTCGGTCATCCGGATATGATTGTTACCAACAACTATCCCCGCGATTACAAGAAATCTAAGTTGCAGTTTGATGTGATTCTTACCGATGTTCCCTGCTCCGGCGAAGGAATGTTCCGCAAAGATGAAGGGGCTATCGGCGAATGGAGTACCCAGAATGTGAACAACTGCTGGCAGCTGCAGCGCGAAATCGTATCGGATATCTGGAACTGTCTGAAGCCAGGCGGTATCCTGATTTACTCTACCTGCACCTTCAATGCGCACGAAGATGAGGAGAACGTGGACTGGATATGCGAAGAACTTGGCGCTGAAGTGATGGCACTGGAGGGTGTAGAAGATACATGGAACATCACCCGCAACCTCACGGGCACCGACTTCCCGGTTTACCGGTTCATTCCTGGCGTTTCGCGAGGCGAAGGTCTGTTTATGGCGATTCTGAAGAAAGAGGGCGAATGGGAAGCCGGCTCACCAGCCAAGGAGAACAGGAAGGATAAGAAGAAGAAAGACAAGAAGGTGGCTAAAGGAAAGGGACCGGAGATTCCGGACGGCTGGCTGAAGGCTGATACGGAATGGATGCCTGCAGAAAGCAACGAGACGGTTTACGCCATTCCGGGCAGATGGAAAGACATCTACGACCAGGCTGAAAAGAACCTGAAGGTGCTGCATGCAGGTGTGAAACTGGGAACAGACAAGGGAAAGGGTCTCATTCCCGACCAGGCTCTCGCTCTCTCTACGATGCTCAACAAAGATCACTTCCCACAGGTGGAGTTATCCTACGATGATGCCATCCGCTACCTTCGCAAGGAGGCTGTGAATCTGCCTGCCGATACGCCTAAGGGGTATGTTCTGATAACCTACAGACAGGTTCCGATAGGCTGGGAAAAGAACATTGGCAACCGTGCCAACAACCTCTATCCGCAGGAGTGGAAGATCAAGAGTAGCCATATTCCGGAAGAACAGTTTACAGTTAACAGTTTATAGTTTATGCTTAGCATCATCGCCTGTATATCCAAAGTGCATAGAGCTATCGGGTACAAGAACCGGTTGCTCTACGCCATCCCATCGGACATGACCCGATTTCGTATGCTCACAACCGGACATACGATCATCATGGGCAGGAAGACATTTGAGTCGCTGCCTAACGGAGCCTTGCCCAACCGCCGTAATATTGTTATCTCGAAGACAAGAGAGCAGATAACAGGGTGCGAAGTATACACCTCTCTGGAAGAAGCGCTGGCAGCAAGAAAAGAAGAGGTTGGAAGCAAAGAAACTTCAGATGAATGTTTCATCATCGGAGGAGCCAGCATATATGAACAGGCTTTGCCTTTTGCAGACAAGCTTTATCTCACAATCGTAGAAAAGGAACCTGAACATGCCGATACCTTCTTTCCGGAAATCAATCCGGCAGAATGGGAAGTGACAGAAAAAGAAATGAGGAATGAAAACGACTTACCGTTCACATTCCTCACCCTTTATAGAAAGCAGTAATCCCGCAGGGAGCTACTGCTTTTTTTCTTTTTATATCTTATTTCTCTGCTGCAGCCTCCTCATCAGTTTCCTCTTCATCATCGTTGAAACTCTTGAGATCCTGCATAGAAAGCTGGCGGTTGATAGATGCATTGAAAGAGATGATGGTCTCGCTGCGAGACAATCCCAGTGGCTGCAACTTATCATGGATGATTTCCAGGAGATGGTGGTTGTTCAGCGCGTAAATCTTGATAAACATATCAAAACCGCCTGTAGTATAGTGGCACTCCACAACCTCAGGAATCTTCTTCAACTCCTCTACAACCTGGTCAAACTTCTCAGGCTCCTTCAGATAGAGTCCCATATAAGCACAAGTTTCATAACCTATCTTTTCTGGGTCAATGATGAATTGTGAACCCTTGATGATACCAAGATTTGTAAGTTTAGCAACACGCTGATGAATGGCAGCACCGCTCACGTTGCAAGCGCGTGCCACTTCCAAAAATGGAATACGGGCATCCTGAGAAATCAGCTTCAGAATCTGCCTATCTAATGAATCTAAAATTTGTTTTGACATAATACTAATAATTTGCTTGCAAAGATAATACAAAAAATTAATAAAAGCAATTTTTTAAGAGAAAAACATGATAAATTAATATTATTTTCCTTTTTCTGTGGCAGAATAACTGATTTTTAGTGCTTTTGCCTGGCGCAAAGCCTGCTTTACGTCGGTTATCACACCCATCTTGGTTTCCTGATCTGCTTTGATTGATACGGTCATCAGCTTCTGGTCTTCCGGTGACATACGCTTCTTTTCTGCCGAAATGTAATCCATCACTTCGGGAGCCGAAGCAAACTTATCATTCAACTGAATCTGGGTACCGGTACCATACTTTGCCTGCATCTCTTTGGTTGGCTTACCTATATAAATATGGCTCACCGCCGATTTCTTGGTCAGGCGGGTGAGTTCCTTACCTTGTGGCAAACGGCAGTCTACCTTCAAGGTAATCTGGCGCATGTGGGTAACAATCATAAAGAAGAACAGTACGGAGAAAATGAGGTCTGGCAGAGAAGATGTATTCAACCCTGGCACTTCATGCGATTTCTTATGAAAATTCATCATTGTTTACCTCCTTTCTGCTGTTCAGTAGCTGTTTCTGCCGAATTTTCTTCCCCTTGCTTTTCTTCAGCATTGGCATCAACACGCTGGTCGGTTTGAGTCATTGCGTTGGCATACGACTCTGTGATGCGCTGCGGACAGATGTTGCGCACCTGTTCTTTCTGGTCATTGTTCAAGAGGGCATAATCCCTGTGATATTTCTTCTGGGCTGTTTCGTTGCGTAGCTGGCTATATGCTTCCATCAGCTGATTCTGCATCTGGAAATAGAGATTATAGTCGGCATCGCGGTCACTCTCGATAGAGATGAGATGTTTCTTGCCCAGGCGGTGTACAAAGCGGATGGTTTCTTCCTTGAGCTGGCTCACCTGCATCGGCTTACCGTTGACCAAAAGCGTATCGCCAGCCGTCAGGCGCAGCGCCATGAGGTTAGCCTTGTCTACCACCGACTGCTGCTGTTCCTTCTTCTGCGGTTCAGGTGAAGGGAGTTGGCGCAACAGTCCCTTATCCACATCCATTGATGTGGTGACAAGGAAGAATATCAACAGCATGAACGAGATGTCGGCTGTAGATGTGGTATTCAGTCCCGGGGTTTCGTGTTGCTTCCTTCTAATCAGCATATTTAATCCTTATTTATAGAATAGAGAGCCCAAAGCACTCACTTTAGTTTTTCTTCCGAATATAACGTGTGGCACCGAAACAGACGGCACCGATTCCTGCCACCAGCATCAGGAGCGATGTGATGACAAACATATCTGAAAGCTTGAGCCAGAGCCAGTCGGCATAATTCTCGCCATTGATGAGCATCGGAGCAGAACCGCCCAAAAAGAAGGTAAGCAGCAAAACTGCCAAAGTTCCGATCCATGTGATGCGGAAGATGCGACGCACGGGAATGCCATTCACTACAGCCTCCGACTTGCTGCTGCGATAATCTCTGATCATCGAAAAGACTGCCAGACCTGTACCTCCTATCAGGAAGAGCCACATCAGCAGGATGAGCACATCGGTAAAGAGAGGCGCATTAAAGTCGGGGTTCTCTTCGAAAGGCAAATCGTAGCCTACCAAAAAGAACAGACCGAAAACCAGCACCGCCAGTCCTATCATGATATAGAACACCTGCTGCGATATCTTTTCGGCCGACTTCGTCTTCTGCTTTGAAAATTGAAATTTAACCATTTCGCTCTTCGTTTATTTATTCTTGGCAATAATATCCATTAAAGTAACCGCCGACTCCTCCATCTGGCTTGTCAGGTGCTCCACCTTAGAAAGGATGTAGTTATAGAAAACCTGAAGGATGAGGGCTACGATGATACCGAAGATGGTAGTGATGAGCGCCACTTTCATACCCGAAGCCACGATAGTAGGACTGATATCGCCCGCCTGCTGAATCTGGTCGAACGACATGACCATACCGATCACGGTTCCGAGGAATCCGAGCGATGGCGCCATAGCGATAAAGAGTTTGATCCAGGAACAGCCCTTCTCCAGGTTAGCCGCCTGAACGGTACCATATCCGCTTACCGAGCGCTCGATGTCATCAAGACTCTCGCTGATATGCATCAAACCCTGATAGCAGATAGAAGCCACCGGTCCGCGGGTATTCCGGCAGAGCGTCTTAGCCCCTTCCACATCTCCCGCCGCCACCTTCTGGTCGATATCCTGCATCAACTTCTTGGCGTTGATTTCAGAGAGACTCAGATAGATGATGCGCTCGATACAGAAAGCCATACCCACGATGAGGGCGATGGCAACGAGAGACATAAATCCCGCATTACCCTCTATAAACTTTGTCTTAAGAGCTTGATGAAATCCCATGTTCTCTTCTTGAGCCATCATAGGCAGAGAACACATCCATGTGAAAACCAATATTGCAAAACGTGCAATAGCTGTATTTTTCTTCATATACTTTATTATATATATAAAAGCGGAAAGAGGGGGATTCGAACCCCCGATTCCCTTTAGGGGAATACACGCTTTCCAGGCGTGCCTCTTCAGCCACTCGAGCACCTTTCCTGTTTCGAAGTACAAAATTATCACTTTTTATTCGAAAATCCACATATTCGTTTGCTTTTTACATTTCTTTAACTAGAGATGACATAAAACAAGCGCCCTGAAAGGACAAAAGCATCTATTTTAAAGCTTTTGCCCTTTCAGGGCGCCTTGTTGGTTGCATATTTAACCCAGGGTGTTGCCCTTGGCTAGGAGCTTCTGCCCTTTCAGGGCGTATGGCGTCTCCAAGAGTACAAGCTCGCTAGGCGTCCCGACAGATTTACAATCTGGCGAGACACCTAGCGGACTTCCCCGCTTGCGAAAGTTCAGTCCTTTACTTCTCAGGAATAATCTCGAAGATTTCTGCAGAGCCTTCTATCTGAAGCTTGGCAGCCTTCTTCACCAATTCCACCTTGCAGAATGAACTGTCGATGGTGGTAGTGGCAAGAACCTTGCCCTTGGCGTTCAGCTGGCGACATACCAATGATTTGCCTGGAGCCAACTTCAACAGCAGGGTGTAACTCTTTACATCCTTCTCAATACCCATGGTAAGGGTGCCCTTGTTGGTGAATGAGGTGCATGGATTCTCATCGAAACCATACATCGCTGCCTCCAGATTGTCAGCCTCTACTGGGAAGTTCAAACGCTCTGGAGTGGTTGGATTCACCTCGAAGGTGCGGACAGCTGCCCAGTTGCGCTTGTCTGACTTCAACTTCTTGATACGGATATAACGGGCCTCAACAGGAGAATCGGTCTTCCAGTTGATGATATACTGCTTCTTCAACTCGCCTGTCAGCGCCTTCCATTCCTTTCTGTCTACAGAATATTCCAATACGGTGTTGTCGAAGTAATCTACATCATCCACAGAGTTACGGCCCTGGAGGATTCTTACCTCTGATACCTGACGAACGCAGCCCAGGTCAGCACCAATCCAGTCGCCTGTATTCTGACCGTTACCCGATGTATAATAGGTGGTAGAATCGTTGTCGAACATTGCCTTGCTCTGGGTGGTTTTCAAAGTGGCATAGGTACCGATACCCTTATAGAAGGCAGGAACCTTACCGGTCAACTTCTTGAAGAAGCCAGATGCCATATCGTCCATAGACTGCTCGTAGAATGGCTGCAATACCATGGTTCCAGACTTATGCTTCTCGTAGGCAGCCACGTCTTCCTTGCTCATGCGGTTGTTTACGTAGCCCTCCCAGAATGCCTGGTCGTTACCAGCCTTATATTCCTTGATAAGACTCATGGTCTTCAAGCCACGCTCACCCAACTTGCCAAACTCTGTCAACCATGGGCGGAGTTCCTTCATCAGCAGGGCATTCTTGCAGTTTGCCTCCATCTGGGCTGGTGCATTCTTTACTCTTACAAACTCATTCTGCAGAGCATTGAACTGAGCATCGGTGAAGTTGTCGATGCGGAAGCTCTTGGTCTCCCATGACTCGATGCGGCGATAACCGGTCTCGGTATCGCAAGAGTGCATGGCGAAGGTGCGATATGCCTCGTGTGCCTCAGGAGTGAGATCTACCAGGCCACGCTCCCAGTTGTCCAACGGATTATAGTTGGCGATGTTCCATGCATAATCAGCCACACCATAGAGAGCCAGCTTAGAAGCCTCTCCGTGCTCCATAGGGTTGCTTACGAAGCCGCAGAGATCCTTGTTGGTCAGGTCGGTCTGCAAACCATAGGTAGGACCCTGCATGATGATATGGCGTGCATAATCGGTTACAGGGAAGTTCCACCAGTAATAAGCAGGGCGCTTGATGCGGGAGTTCACCCAGTCGAGGGTCTCGCGGGTCAAGTCACTACATACCACATCACCCGTCCAGAATACATTGATAGATGGATCGAGGGTATTACCGAAGATAGCCAGAGAACCGGTTGGTTTTGGATTCGCCCAGAGACGGGTATAATCGGTAGGACACATCACGAGCGGTGTAACATCGCCCTTAGCCTTCACAAATTCCTTTGCCAGGCGGTTCAGGAGTTCCGACTGCTTCACTGGGTTGGCACCCTCGCCCGAAATATCATCAAAGAAGATGGCGAAAGAGCGCACACCGAGGTCGTACATCAGATCGAGCTTGTGAACCAGGTTCTGATAGTCTTCCTCGTTCCACTTGATATCCTGTCCTGGATGGATAGCCCACACGAAATCTACACGGTTGCGGCGGCAAGCCTGAACGAGTTCGCTGATGTTCTTAGCCTCTTTCTCTGGATAAGGCAGGCGCCAGTTAGGACAGCTGTGATAAGGGTCGTCCTTAGGGCCATAGAGATAGGTGTTCATCTTGTTCTTTCCATAATAGTCGATGAGGGAAAGACGCACCTGATGAGACCAAGGCTCGCCATAGAAGCCTTCTACCACACCACGGTTTGGAAGATCAGGGTAGTCGTTGCAAGTGGTATAAGGCATCTGGCCCTTTGCCATCTCGCTGTTTACAATCTGGCGCAAGGTCTGCAAGCCATAGAAAGCGCCACGCTCATCGTATCCCACAATCTGGATACCTTTGGCATCAGCCTTCAGGCTGTAAGCACCCGATACAGGCTTCACGCCAGCCTTGGCAGCAAGCTTCTCACCGAAATCGATGGTCAGGCGAATGCCCTTGGCGTTAGCGGTCAGGAACTTCACATCATCAGCAAACTTACCTTTCTTGTCAATCACCTTGACACCCTTCTGCAGGTCGAGTCGGTTAGCAGCATCCACATTCAGGAGATGTGGTGTAGGGCTCACGATGAGTCCGTGATGATCCAGTTTCTTACCCGGAATCATGTTTACGTCCTGCTTTTCAGAACGCTGGCCGCTCAGGTCTTGTGCCTGAGTGCCCTGTGCAAATGCAGCCATCAGGAGGGCTGCCATCAACATTTTTCTAGTCATAATGAATAGTTGGTTTAGGATTTATTTTTATTAAATTTTATATTAGGGTGTCCAGTTCTATGTTCCAATATTAACTCACTTGTTTGAGAGTTTTGGTTCGTTCTGTCACCCAGTTTTTGGACAAGTGCTCGGTAGTCCAAGCATCAATGTCCTTAAGTTTAACATTCACTAAGCGCTCTTTGAAATTAAATGTTTTAGTAACGGATTCGTTCACGACTTTTGGATATAATGGTATCATTAGAGCAAAAGGAGTTATGCCATACAGCTTGTTCGGTGACTTCTTGCTTTTGTATATACCAAAAGTAGATTCAATGATGTCTGAAGAGATGCAGATATTCATATCCTCAGTAAGTTGCGCTTCTTCCTTTCGGAAGTACTCCAGCATCTTCAAGCCAAGGTGAGCTTGACGAGGATAAGCATTTCCTATAACATGAGCAACTATGTATGACTGGCACTCCTTACTCGTCTTGCAGGAAAAGCCTTTGTTTTTACAGATATGCTCTATATGCCTGATGGCATCCAACGCATCCATGAGTTCTTGCAACAAAGATTCATAGTCGTTGATGAAAGCATACGCTTCCTGCATTTCTTTTGGGAGTTTGTTGTAACAAGCAAGCATAGAGTTGCCCCAGATTACCCATTCAGACATATTCATGAATCTAGCAATAGTCCTCATGTTCGGTGGTAGCAAATATGCTTTATTTGTCAGATGGTATTGCAGTCTTTTCTTTCCTAAAAGTGTTGTAAGCTCAACAAAATCAGGCTGTTTTTCATACACCTTTTTGAGAATCACACCCATAGAATGACTGATGTCCGCATAATGCACATATCCAGAGTCCAAGATACCCCTTACAAGGTTATGGGCATTGTCACTAATCACATATTGAGGTTCTGAACCTGCAGATATAGTGACTTCGCTTATCTTGTTTTCGATATCTTCACCCTTGAAGTTTGCTCCTACCGTCATGTTTAAAACTGTCACATCTTCATGTTTGACAGGTCGATCTTGATGCTCTGATGGAATGGCTAGAGCCAAAAGTAGTTTCTGACCGTTTATAGCGATGCTCTCATCCATAACCATGGCAAACTTTTTGCCTTTGCATGGCTGGTCATCTTGATAAACAGACAGTCCCAACTTCTTTATCCAGTTTTCCACCGTATTGTAGCATGGACTTTTTCCGAAGTTCTTACCAAGTACTTCAGAGAATACCTCCAAGATCTTCACTACAGTTCGAAGGCCACAGCCAGTACGCATATAGATAAGAACACAAAGTTGAATTACTACAAGAGGGAATCTATGTCCGGGAACAGGTGCGAGAGTAATGCTCTTTGTTCGTTGGTCATAGTTATTTTCTGAACGTCTTTTTTTTTGAGTTCTTTCCGAAGACCTTTGATAGTGTTTGTATTCTTCACTTCTTTGCCTTCAAGTTGCTTAACTCTTTTACGAAGACGCTTTAACTCTTCCTCAGGGGTCTCTTTATGCTGTTTTGAATCTAACTTTTTCATTGATTATAAGTATTTGTAATGATGTACAAAGATACTAAAAATCAACGATATACACAAATTTTCAAAGAACTATTTCGTTACATGAAACGTTAAATATCAGAGCGTAATATTAACAATTAACAGGGATGTTTCCAGCTTGTTTTTAAGAACAGAGAACTGGACACCCTAATATTTTATTCAAAAAACATTTTTATTTCTTAAGCGTAAATTCAAACTTCAAGCCGCCTTCCTGCTGATTGCTTACACGGATGGTTCCGCCATGCAGGAGAACGGCATTCTTGACGATAGCAAGACCCAAACCGGTGCCACCCATCTTGCGGCTGCGTCCCCTATCTACCCGATAGAAACGCTCAAATAGACGGGAGAGATGCTCGGCAGGAACTCCCAGACCATTATCACAGAAGATGAAATGCCACTTATTGCCCTGCTCCTTGGCACTCAACGTTATCTTACGCCCTTCACCGGCATAGGCTATGGCATTGTCGGTAAGATTGCGGAACACACTATAGAGCAGACTGCGGTTACCCTTCACGATAATATGCTGGTCGGGAAGAAGATTCTCGAAAGTCATCTTGTGCGACTCTCTTTCCAGCGCCGTCTCACGGGCTATTTCACTCACCATCTGCGTAATGTCTACCGCCTCGAAATCTATCATATCCGAACCGTCATCCAACCGGTTCAGGGTAGAGATGTCGCGGAGCAGAGAGGTGAGACGCTCGCTCTGGGCATAACAGCGCTGCAGAAACTGCGACTTCATCTCTTCGTTGATATGCGGATTGTCGAGTATCGTTTCCAGATAACCCTGGATACTTGCCACAGGAGTCTTCAGCTCGTGAGCTATATTCTGGGTAAGCTGCCGCTTCAGTACATCCTGTTCACGTCGGGTGGTCTGTATGCGCTTATACATCTTGATGATACGCTCGGCTATCTCGCCCAACTCATCGTTAGGGAACTTGGCGAGATCTTCCACCTCAAGACTCTCGTTGTGATCTGCCTTATAAGCAAAGATGCTCAGTTTGGAGACATTCTTACCCAGACGCTCCGTAAAACGGTAGAGCACGATGGTAAGCAGAATGACGGCTACGATGGCAAACCAGATGAAATGCTGGTCAGCCTGCAGCGATTTTGCCAAATCATTATTGTAAGGTAGTGCCGTACGGATGATGAGCTTGCTTTCCGGAAAATAAGAAGCCACATAGAAATAATCATGATTCAGGGTTTTAGACTGTCGCTCCACGCTTGAGCCTACCCTGTTTTTCAAGGCCTCTGCTATTTCCTCACGTTTAGCATGGTTGGCAAACTGATCATAGTCGGAACTCATGTTATCATAAATCACCTTACCGTTCGGGCGCACCAGCGTAACACGAAGGTCCTTGCTTTCATGTTCGCGTACAAAAGCCTTCAACTTCTCATGAGCCACAGTCACATCCCTATTGTGAATGCTATCCTGCAGAATAATTCCTTCACCAGGAGAGAGCGCCAGATCTTCTGCCAACAGTTCATTATAATTTTCCAGCTTGATAGTAAGCGTACCTATTTTATACTGCTTCTCACGTGCCTGCTGGAACACGATAAAACTGACGGCGAACACAAGGAACACCGCCAGTACACTGAAGTACAACTTCCTACCTACACTATTTAACTTAAACATTTTAATTACGCATCAAAATAATAACCGAATCCCAGACGGGTAACGATGCACTTGGCAAATTTACCAATCTTCTTTCTCATACGGGTGATGTTGACATCCACCGTGCGGTCGAGTACCATCACATCCTTAGGCCATACCCGGTCGATAAGTTCCTGACGTGAGAAGACCTTGCCGCGCTCTTCGAGGAAAAGACGCAGGAGTTCGAACTCGGTCTTGGTGAAAGGGATTGCCTCACCATCGATGCTCACCGTCTTCTTGTCCAGATTCAACTGCAGTCCCTGATAGTTGATGATCTTCGATTCATCAGCATCACCAGCCTGTTCAGCCGTACGGCGCAAGACGGCACGCACTCTGACCATCACCTCTCGGATAGAGAAAGGTTTCGAGATATAATCATCGGCACCGATATTGAATCCTGTCACCGTATCGTTTTCCGTATCTCGGGCTGTAAGGAAGATAATCGGAACATTGGCTGTCATCGGATTGCCCTTCAACTGCTTAGCCAGCTGGAAACCGCTCATTCCTCCCATCATGACGTCCAGTAGCAGCAGATCGAACGAAGCGATGTCCATCTCCAAAGCCTCTTCTGCCGAATTGGCTGTTTCTACCTCATATCCTTCTGTTTCGAGATTGAATTTCAGAATCTCACACAAGTCTTGCTCATCATCAACAACAAGTATTCTTTTCATATTCTCTTCCATATTTCATGTTATTTAAAATACCGCTGCAAAATTACGACTTTTCTTTCGTAATAAGCGTTACATTCAGTTACAATTTCGTGACATTTAGTTCTTTAGAGAAAAAAATATAAAAAAAACGAGTATTTTGTTACACATTTTAACTTAGTGTTCCAAATTCGCCATGTTTCTTTGCTAGTTAGAAACAGAAATACTACTTTTGCACCCGATATAACTATAAGTGAGCATATAACACAACTGAAAGAGTATGAAAGATAAAGTAAATGCAATTCCCTTAATCGGTGAAATCATCAAAGAGGAATTAAACAAGCAAGGCAAGACCACAGTATGGCTTGCTGAGCAATTAGGCTGCCATCGTACTAATATATATAAGGTATACGGCAGAGCCACTATAGATACGGGTATGCTTTACCATATCTGTCAGTTGCTGAACATTGATTTGTTTAAGGTTTATTCAGACGCTTTGCGTAAACGCAAGAAAAAGAATCAAGATTTAAACTAAAAATAACTAAAACAATAAGACCTGAGGTTAATCACCCCAGGTCTTATTGTTTTTATGCCAATCGCTTTTCCAGACGCTTGCGGATGGCAGCGATAAAGCCGGCAGAGTTTACAGCCTTAGCCCCAACACCTTCCATCAGGTTTACGAGATCCTTGGTAGCGATACCATCATTCAAAGTATCGAAACATGCAGCCTCCAACTGGTCGCCAAAGTTCTGAAGTTCCTTGATGCCATCCAGTTCGCCACGCTTTCTCAACGCACCGCTCCATGCAAAGATTGTAGCCATCGGGTTGGTAGATGTATCTTCACCCTTCAGGTAGCGATAGTAGTGACGGGTCACGGTACCGTGTGCTGCCTCATACTCATACTTCCCGTCAGGAGAAACCAATACAGAAGTCATCATCGCCAGAGAACCGAAGGCTGTACTGAGCATATCGCTCATCACATCACCGTCATAGTTCTTGCAAGCCCAGATAAAGCCGCCCTTGCTGCGGATAACACGAGCCACTGCATCATCAATCAATGTATAGAAATACTCGATACCGAGTTCTGCAAACTTCTCTTTATAGTCGCTCTCATATACTTCCTCAAAGATTTTACGGAACTGGGCATCATAAGTCTTAGAGATGGTATCCTTGGTAGCAAACCAGAGATCCTGCTTGGTATCAATGGCAAACTTGAAGCAGCTGTGAGCAAAGCTGCGGATACTCTTATCAGTATTGTGCATGCCCTGGATAACGCCAGCACCATCGAAAGAATGAATCTCTATCTCCTGCTTCTTGCCGCTCTTACCCTCGAACACGAGTTTGGCTGTACCTGGCTCATCAGCACGAAGTTCCACGCTCTTGTATACATCGCCGTAAGCATGACGGGCGATGGTAATAGGCTTCTCCCAGTTCTTTACACAAGGGTGGATGCTTGGGATGGTGATAGGAGCACGGAATACGGTACCGTCCATGATGCTACGGATAGTTCCATTAGGGCTCTTCCACATTTTGTGGAGTTTATACTCGTCCATACGCTGTGCATTAGGAGTGATAGTAGCACACTTCACAGCCACGCCATATTTCTTAGCCGCCTCAGCAGAGTCGATGGTTACCTGGTCATTGGTCTGGTCGCGATAAGGCAGACCGAGATCATAATACTCAGACTTCAAATCAACGAAAGGAAGAATGAGTTCATCCTTAATCATCTTCCAGAGAATTCTTGTCATCTCATCACCGTCCATCTCTACCAATGGAGTTGTCATCTTAATCTTTTCCATAACACAATATAATGTATAATTAATAATTTACAATGTACAATGATCAGGGCAGCCAAGTGTGCCCTTGATATTTTGCCTGCAAAATTAATAAAAATAATCAAGAAAAGAAAGGAAATTAAGAATAATTCTAACAAAATGATAACAAAAAGTATTTTTTACGTACTCAAAACATAAAATCTGTATATTTATACCTAAAAAGGCATCAATAAGTCTTTAACAACTCATTGATGCCTCATCTATTTACTTATTTACCCTTTTACCTTTTTACCTTTAAATAGCCTTTTTACTTCTCCTCTGGAGCCTTGTCGATCAAGTCCATGAACTGGTCGAGCTTAGGAGTGATGATAATCTGAGTACGGCGGTTGCGCTGCTTGCCTACCTCTGTATCGTTAGTTGTTACAGGGTTGTACTCACCACGGCCACCAGCAGTAAGACGCTTAGGATTTACACCGAAGTGATCCTGCAAGTACTGAACAACAGAAGCTGCACGGAGAGCAGAGAGGTCCCAGTTGTTGCGGATATTCTTCATCTTGGCACTTGTAGTGCTTACTGGTACGTTATCGGTATTACCCTCTACGAGCACATCGTAATCCTTGTAGTCTGTGATAATCTTAGCAATCTTGCTCAATGTTTCCTGAGCACGGCTGTTCACCTCATAGCTACCACTCTGATAGAGCATATTGTCAGCCAGAGAAATGTAAACTACACCCTTCAGAACCTGAACATCAACCTCCTTCATCTCTTCCTTGCTCAAAGAGCGGGTCAGGTTGTTGGTAAGAACCATGTTGAGCGAATCGCTCTTGCTCTTTACCTCAACCAGGTGGCGGATATACTGGTTACTCTCGTTGATCTGGTCAACGAGTTTCTCAATGCTCACGTTGTTCTGGCTTGTATTGTTCAAACTCTTGTCAAGCGAGTTCTGCAACTTAGCGTAATCGCTCTTTGCAGTAGCGAGCTGCTCCTGGGCTGCTGCCAGACTAGCCTCTGTAGCTGCCAGTTTTTCCTTGGTAGCCTGATAGTTGCTTGACAATTCCTTATTCTCATTCTGGCAATTCTGAAGATCCTTCTTACTAGCACAGCTTGTAGCCATCAGAGCTACAGCCATCATTGCCATTACCATTAACTTTGTCTGTTTCATATTCTTTCTAATTTAAATTTTCTTGTTATTATTAATTGATTATAGTATATCTTAACGTCGCTTTCTACCTCCTATTATATTAGAGTTCTCCCGGCTTTTATCCGTTATCCGGAAGCTTCTACATTTTAGGGCATTATAGAAACTGATTCACTTCTTTCACTTGCAAAGTTACAGATAAGACTCGAATAAACAATATTTGTCAAATGCATTTAGACATTTTTAACCTCTAAATCTTTATTTATCACCTTTTTAACCAAAAAAGGCAACAGAAAGCACTTTTCTTATAACTAAACCGTCAAATGTAGCCTCCCAAGGTAAGAATAGCTCAAATCTCAACAAAAAAAACATAAAAAACAGTGTTTTATTTTGTAGTGTCTTGAAATTGCACTATCTTTGCACTCGAAAAGAAATAAATACATTAATAATATAAAAGAAAGCAAGTATGATTCTTTTTTTTAGAACTCCATCTAAGAGTGTGATTGCGACCGAGATTGACCACAAACCATCTCAGGACGAAATCAATGAACTTTGTTGGCTTTATGGTGACGCGACTTTAGAGGACGCCCAGCAGTTGCAGGGCTTCTATGTCGGCCCACGCCGTGAAATGATTACTCCTTGGAGTACGAATGCCGTTGAGATTACTCAGAACATGAGTCTTAACGGCATTTCGCGTATCGAGGAGTACTTTCCTGTAGATAGCGAAAACGCTGAGCACGACCCTATGCTCCAGCGTATGTACAACGGTATCGGACAGGATGTGTTCACCGTGAACCACCAGCCAGAACCTATCAAGTACGTCGATGACCTCGAGAAGTATAACGAGGAAGAGGGGCTTGCCCTCAGCGAGGACGAAATGGCTTATCTCCACAAGCTAGAGAAAGAGAACGGACGCCCTCTCACCGACAGCGAAATCTTCGGTTTCGCACAGATCAACTCAGAGCACTGCCGCCACAAGATCTTCGGCGGCCAGTTTATCATCGACGGTAAGGAGATGGAGTCTTCTCTCTTCAACATGATCAAGAAGACCACCAACGAGAATCCTAACAAGATTCTCTCTGCTTACAAGGACAACGTGGCTTTCTCTCAGGGTCCTGTCATCGAGCAGTTTGCTCCAGCCGATCAGACTACCAGCGATTTCTTCCAGGTGAAGGATATCGAGAGTGTTATCTCTCTGAAGGCTGAGACCCACAACTTCCCTACTACCGTAGAGCCTTTCAATGGTGCTGCTACCGGTACGGGTGGTGAAATCCGCGACCGTATGGGTGGTGGTGTAGGTTCATGGCCTATCGCAGGTACCGCCTGCTACATGACTGCTTATCCTCGCTTGAAGGATGACAACGGCAAGAGCGATGTTGAGCGCGACTGGGAAGACATCATGCCAGTGCGTAAGTGGCTCTATCAGACTCCAGAGCAGATTCTGATCAAGGCTTCCAACGGTGCATCAGACTTCGGTAACAAGTTCGGTCAGCCTCTTATCACCGGTTCTGTGCTTACATTCGAGCACGAGGAGAATGGTGAGAAGTATGCATACGATAAGGTAATCATGCTTGCTGGTGGTGTAGGCTACGGCAAAAAGCGTGACTATAAGAAGGGCGAGCCACAGAAGGGCAACAAGGTGGTCGTAGTAGGTGGTGATAACTATCGCATCGGTCTCGGTGGCGGTTCTGTTTCTTCTGTAGATACAGGCCGTTACAGCAATGGCATCGAGTTGAACGCTGTTCAGCGTGCCAACCCTGAGATGCAGAAGCGTGCCTACAACCTGGTTCGTGCACTCGTTGAGAACGATGAGAACCCAGTAGTCAGCATCCACGACCACGGTTCAGCCGGTCACTTGAACTGTCTCTCTGAGTTGGTAGAAGAGTGCGGTGGCGAAATCGACATGTCTAAGTTGCCTATCGGCGACAAGACTTTGAGCGCCAAGGAAATCATCGCCAACGAGAGCCAGGAGCGCATGGGCTTGCTCATCGACGAGAAGTATATCAGCGAGGTTCAGAAGATTGCCGACCGTGAGCGTGCTCCAATGTACGTGGTTGGTGAGACTACAGGCGATGCTCACTTCAGCTTCAAGCAGGCTGACGGCGTAAAGCCATTCGACCTCGATGTAGCTCAGATGTTCGGTCATACTCCTAAGACTGTGATGGTAGATGAGACCGTAGAGCGTAAATATGAAGATGTAACTTATTCTGCAGATAACCTCGACGAGTACTTGCAGCGTGTTCTCCAGATGGAGGCTGTGGCTTGTAAGGACTGGTTGACCAACAAGGTAGACCGTTCCGTAACAGGTAAGATTGCCCGTCAGCAGGGTCAGGGTCAGATTCAGTTGCCACTCTCAGACTGTGGTGTCGTAGCACTCGACTACCGTGGCGAGAAGGGTATCGTAACAGCAATGGGTCATGCACCTCAGGCTGGTCTTGCCGATCCTAAGGCAGGTTCAGTACTCTCTGTAGCTGAGTCATTGACCAATATCGTATGGGCTCCATTGGCAGATGGCATGGACAGCATCAGCCTCTCAGCCAACTGGATGTGGCCTTGCCGCAGTCAGAAGGGTGAGGATGCCCGTCTGTACGAGGGTGTGAAGGCATTGTCAGACTTCTGCTGCGCCATCCACGTAAACGTACCAACAGGTAAGGACTCTCTCTCTTTGACCCAGCAGTATCCTAACGGCGAGAAGATCATCGCTCCGGGTACCGTTATCGTCAGTGCCGGTGGTGAGGTTTCAGATGTCAAGAAGGTGGTTAGCCCAGTTCTCGTTAACGACAAGAACTCTAGCCTCTACCATATCGACTTCAGTTTCGACGAGCAGCGTCTCGGTGGTTCTGCTTTCGCTCAGAGCCTGGGCAAGGTGGGCAGCGATGTTCCTACCGTCAAGAACCCAGAGTACTTCGTTGACTGCTTCAACGCCGTACAGGAACTCATCAACCGTGGTTGGGTAATGGCTGGTCACGATATCAGCGCCGGTGGTTTGATTACAACTCTCCTCGAAATGACATTCGCCAACGTAGAGGGCGGTATGAAGATCAACCTCCACGACATCGCAGATGCCGACATCATCAAGACTCTCTTCGCAGAGAACCCAGGTGTTGTCATCCAGGTAAGCGATGCTCACAAGGACGAGTTGAAAGCATTCTTCGATGAGAACGGTATCGGTTATGCCAAGATTGGTTATCCAGCTCCTGAGCTCCGCAAGATTATCATCAAGAAGGAAGGCTTCGAGCACGAGTTCGATATCGATGCTTTGCGCGACGACTGGTATAAGACATCTTACCTCCTCGACCGCAAGCAGAGCATGAATGGTATGGCTAAGAAGCGTTACACCAACTATAAGAAGCAGCCTATCGAGATGAACTTCGGTTATGGCTTCAAGGGAACCCTCGCTAGCTACAGCCTCGACGCTAACCGTCGCAAGCCATCTGGCATCAAGGCAGCTATCATCCGTGAGAAGGGTACCAATGGTGAGCGTGAGATGGCATACTCTATGTATCTCGCCGGCTTCGATGTAAAGGATGTGATGATGACCGACTTGATTTCTGGTCGTGAGACTCTGGAGGATGTGAACTTCATCGTATTCTGCGGTGGTTTCTCTAACTCCGATGTTCTCGGTTCTGCCAAGGGTTGGGCTGGTGCATTCCTCTACAATCCTAAGGCTAAAGAGGCACTCGATAAGTTCTATGCCCGTGAGGATACCCTTTCACTCGGTATCTGCAACGGTTGCCAGCTGATGGTTGAGTTGAACCTCATCAATCCTGAGCACAAGCATCGTTCACACCTCTGCCACAACACATCCAAGAAGTTCGAGAGCACATTCCTCGGTTTGACCATTCCTCAGAACGACAGTGTGATGTTCGGTAGCCTGAGCGGTGATAAGCTCGGTATCTGGGTAGCTCACGGCGAGGGCCGTTTCTACTTGCCTGAGCCAGAGGATCACTACAACATCATTGCGAAGTACAACTACGCTGAGTATCCAGGTAATCCTAACGGCAGTGACTACAATGTAGCAGGTATCTGCTCTGCAGATGGCCGCCACTTGGCTATGATGCCACACTTGGAGCGTGCCATCTTCCCATGGCAGAACGCCTGGTATCCAGCTGATCGCCGCAACGACGAGGTTACTCCTTGGATTGAGGCATTTGTCAATGCACGTCAGTGGATTGAAGAAAGAGCTTTGAAAAAGTAAAAAGGTAAAAAAGTAAGAAGGTAAAAAATGAATAATAGCGTAAGTTATCTTACATTATTCAAAACATTTTTGAAGATTGGCATAGTCACCTTTGGTGGTGGCTATGCCATGATTCCTATTATAGAATCCGAAGTCGTCGACAAGCATCATTGGATGACGAAGGAGGAATTCTTGGATGCCATTGCTACTACCCAGGTTTGTCCGGGCGCCTTGGCCATCAACATGAGTTCCCTGCTCGGATATAAGTTGGCAAAGACACCGGGAGCCATCGTCTGCACCCTCGGCGCTTCGTTGCCATCGTTCCTTATTATCTTAGCGATAGCCATGTTTTTCCATCAGTTTGAAGACAACAAGGTTGTTGCTGCCATGTTTGCAGGCATCCGTCCTGCCGTCGTAGCATTGATAGCCGTACCTACATTCTCGCTTGCCAAGAGTGCCGGTATTTCGCTTGTCAACTGCTGGATTCCTATTCTATCCGCCCTTCTGATCTGGCTTTTGGGCGTCAACCCAATCTGGGTGATTATCGCAGCTGCCGTAGGTGGCTACATCTATGGACAGTTTATCCAGCCAACGGAGTAAAGGTAAAAGGGTAAAAAAGTAAAAAGGTAAAAAAGTAAATAGCTTAAAACATAATGATGATATTTTTTCAGCTTTTCATCGTATTCATTCAGATAGGCATCTTCGGATTCGGAGGAGGCTATTCCATGATATCCCTGATTCAGGGACAGGTTGTTACGCAGTATCATTGGATGACGATGCAAGAGTTTACCGATGTGGTTGCCATCTCTCAGATGACACCGGGACCTATCGGTATCAACACCGCCACCTATTGTGGCTATACAGCTGTCCATAATGCCGGCATGAGTGGCATGATGGCTGTACTCGGAAGTGCCATGGCAACCTTTGCGCTGGTTCTCCCATCCTTGGTTTTGATGATTCTTATCAGCAAGATGCTGTACAAGTATATGAACACCACAGCCGTCCAGAGCATCTTCATCGGTCTTCGCCCAGCCATTGTCGGTCTGGTAGGAGCCGCAGCCCTGCTCCTGATAAATGGCGAGAACTTCTCTACGCCAGCCAATCCCTGGAATTTCTACATCTCCATCGCCCTCTTCTTTGCCACCTTTATCGGCGTGAAGGTGATGAAGATCAATCCTATCCGCATGATACTCTACTCGGCTTTTGCCGGACTGGTATTACTATATTAAACAAAATCTTTCTATTTTATTTGGCAGTAATAAATAAAAGTCGTACATTTGCAACAAAAAGGAGATAGACCATGACATATTCACAAGCAGATATTACCGTTCCATACGCTGTGGCGAACTTTGCTGAGATTCGCCACAAGGGATATTATTATGTGGACAAGACCAACTATATTCCACTGCTTGAGCGTTACAAAGCACCAGTTTTTCTCCGTCCTCGCAGATTTGGAAAGAGTCTGCTCGTTTCCATGTTGGCTCACTATTACGACCGTAACATGGCAACACAATTCAAAGAATTGTTTGGTGGAACTTGGATTGGCGAACACCCAACAAACGAGCACAACCAATATCTCGTTGTAAGATATGACTTTTCCACAACTTCCGTTGCCAGCAAGAAGGAAGATATCGAAAAGAACTTCAACGCCGTGAATTGCAGTCCACTCCGTACATTGGTGGAACGCAACAGAGACCTTTTTGGAGATTTCAGGTTCAGAGAGGATGGCAATGCCTCCAACATGTTGGTTGAAGTATGCGAGTTTATCTCTTCCCATAATCTTCCACCTCTTTATATATTAATAGATGAATACGACAACTTTACCAACCAGCTATTAGTTGTCTATAAGGACTCGCTGTACCAGGACTTGACCACAGGTGAAAGTTTCCTACGAACATTCTTCAAGGTTATCAAGGCAGGCATTGGCGAAGGAACCATCCGCACCTGCTTCTGCACAGGAGTACTGCCTGTCACCATGGATGACTTAACCAGTGGTTATAACATCGCAGAGATGTTGACTCTGAAGCCGGAATTTACCAATCTATTGGGCTTTACCCATGAGGAAGCAGCCCAATATCTGAAGTATGTCATCAATAAATATGGCCCTCAAGCCTCTTTCGAGGAATTATGGACTCTAATACTCAACAATTATGATGGTTACCACTTTTTACCAAATGCAGAACCATTATTTAACTCTACCATTCTGACTTACTTCCTCAAGAACTTTGCAGAACTGAAAGGCGGCATCCCTACGGAAATGGTAGATGAGAACCTACGTACTGACACTAGTTGGATAAGAAGATTGACCATCACGCTTGACAATGCCAAAGAAATGCTCGACAGCCTGTTGATGGATGGAGAATTGTACTATTCACAAGCCGATTTACGCAGCAAGTTCAACAAGCAAAAGTTCTTCTCCCCAGAGTTCTACCCTATCAGCCTCTACTACTTGGGTATGACCACCCTGAAGGACAATTACAAAATGGCTTTGCCAAACTTGACGACCAAGAGTGTATATATGAGTTACTACAACGAATTGAATAGTATCAGTGACAATGCCCGTAAGTTTGTTCCTGCATACGAGGCATTTGCCAGAGACAGAGAACTGGAGCCATTATTCCATAACTATGTGAAGGAATACTTAGGTCAGCTTCCAGCCCAAGCCTTTGACAAGATGAACGAGAATTTCATTCGCTGTTCATTTTTCGAGTTGCTGAGCCGCTACTTGAGCAATTGCTATACATTCGCCATCGAACAGAACTTGCCATCGGGTCGTGCCGACTTAGTCTTGACCGGCATTCCTGGCACATTATTCCACAACGACTGTCGCATCATTGAGTTTAAGTATTTCAAGTCAAGAGACGCAGGCATTGTTGATCAATTGGAAGAGGCACACCTAGAAGATGCCCAACAGGTGAAGGCTTATGCAGCAGATATGCAGAAAGCCTATCCTCACTATCAAATAAAAGCATACGTAGCTTATATCGCAGGAAACAAGGCTTGCAAGATTTTTAAAGAGAATAGTAATGATTGATTATAACAACCAATAAGAACGCTCTTTTCTTCCCCACCTTTATCGGCGTGAAGGTCATAAAGACAAATCCTCCCGAATTTATTTACTGGCAATAAATAAATTCGGGAGGATTTTGTTTTATATTTAGAAAAGGATGATTATCGGATAACCATCTTTATCTTTTTGCCATCAGCTACTATGATGAACACACCAGTAGTAGGAGCCATTATGGTTGCGTTTTGACTGGCAGCCAGTTTTTTTCCATCAAGAGAATAGAGAGCAAGCTGCTTGCATCCCTCAGCTGTAATCATTTTACCTGATACCGAAATATGGATAGCAGATACAGGAGCTGCTACCACAGGATTGATACCAGTTGCCTCATCACCATATTTCATTACATACTTTTCTACATGATCGGTTGTGATGGTTACAGAGACCAATCTTCCTTTCTTATCGTATTCGAAATCCTTGATTAAGGAAGTATTTGCAGCTGCTCTTGTTGCAGTAGAGCTATTCTCTGTATACTGTATCAGTCGGTTGTCGTTATCACGGGTATAGGATATGATGCTTTCTATATAACTGTTCTTAACAGTATAAGTAAGTGTATTACCCTCTACGTTACATGTCGATTCATTTACATAATCGGCTTTCCAGGAATCCGAAGATGCATCCCATGTATAGTTGGCATGAGAAGATAAATCAGATTTATCTGCAAAGAATGTAGAATCAATATCGCAGATAGAAGCAGAACTGTTATATGCCTTTACCGGAGAACTTGGCATTATCAATGCAAACTGAGGCTTAGCGGTCTTGCTGCTTTCGTTTTTTCTGTTTGGCTGCCACTCATTGCCTACCTTATCATAAGTAATGATTATACTACCATTCTCATTATTTGTCTCCTCACGTTTACCGGTCTCTACAATCTTACCATCTTGCATTTCTTTGTAGATCGTTGTCTTAACACCATTGCTCTCTGATGTCACACCAATATTCCAAACCTGAGGCTCTGTTTGGAAATCGTTTGCTTTCCAATCCCATCGATATTCTAAAAGGACACCATATGTGGTTGTTACATACTTTCTGGCAAAATCAAAATCGCCTCTCAGATAACACTTTTCTATGGATGTATGCGTACCATCAGCCTCAAGAGTAATCTCCATTGTATCATACGTGTTTGGATACTTATCTTCCGGATACTGTATATCAATCTTATATCCATTGTCGCTATAAGAATAAGTTCTTGTCTTCCAGTCTATCCTCTCTACTCCTGGGTCAAGTTTTTCTTCGATGATACTTTGTTCCTCTTTCGCTATGTAACCTTCACTGTTAAAAGTGTAGGTGAGCTGGTTTCCAAAATCGCCCAAAGCCAAAGTGTATGTGCCATTCGGAATACTAACTCGTTCCCATTTTCCATTTTTGAAGATTTCAAGAGGTTCTGTTGGACGATTAGAGGCTTTCAAGCCATTCATGCGATATTTTGCATTTTCTTGTCCATTCTTATCATAAAAGACAAGAATTCTGCTGTAACTTTCCTCGATTCTTCCTTCTTCTTCATTTTCGGCTTCAGGTTCATTTTTGAGAACATAGCTCCAGTCATTAAAAAAGTATATACTATCTCTAGATATTTCTTCTCCATTTGCCTTGAAAGCCCTATAACCATAGTCGGTTTTGTTTCCATTATTATTGTTGTAGTCATATTCAAAATCATGCACAACATTGATGTTTTGGTGAACCCACTCAGACACTTCCTTCGTCTTCAATACAAATTTGGTTCCGTCATAGTTATAAGTATTCCTTTCGCGATTCTTTCCATCGTAAATCCATGGATCATCATAATTATCTGTCTTAACCGTTTTATCAGTAGGAATCCATGAACCTCCTTTGTCTGCAGAATAGTTATAATTGATGATAGTAGTATATCCGTTTGCGGAAGTCACCTCTTTTTTGTTTCCGCTCACCGAAGAACTCCTATAGTTTTTATGAATGGTAGAATTGTCTGTCACATTCCACACCTGTCCTATGATTTTACTCCAATTTCCCCATCCGTCTTTGAGTGCTTCTCCTTCCCAGGCTGTTGCCTCACAAACGTCACCATTGATTTCAACAGTTACCTTAATATTATTCTTTTGACCGGTAAGAACGAAGCAGTTTCCAGCCTCATACCAGTTGTATTCTTTGATTTCAGAAATATAATGAATCTGAGAAAAATAATCTACACCATAAGTTATCTCTTTCATCAGATAAGCCTTACCATCGGTATCATCGCCTACAAGATGGTCGTAGCCATAAGTCTTGCTGCAAAGAAGTGTTTCCTTGCCAGCCTCATCTGAAGCTTTATGCTCATACTTATCCTCGCTAACTGTTCTGCCTTGCTGATCCTCAGTATAAACATAGCGTTCATAACTTCCATCAGGTGATTTCACATAAGCCAATCGTCCCTTCTCATCGAATGTTCGGGTTGGTAAAACATTCAACGAATCTGAGTTATAAATAACATCACATCCAAGCAATTGGTCTTCCTTCTTACTGCCAAAAGAAACTACTGGCATATCAGCAGGCTTGACAACTGAGATGATATTAGGCACATGCGTAGAGCCAATTGAAGTCGCAAGACTAATTGCGACATCAGTATTAACCACCTTCGCTACTTGCTTTTTAGCTAATTGGCTTCTAGCATTTACTGGTTGTAAGGCTAGCGAAGCAGCTCCTAGAACTAATAAGTAAAGTTTTTTGTTCATATTTGATTATTTTTAATTAATTAAACTGTCATTCATATTTTATAATAGAGATTAGAATCTCATTTATGGATGCAAAGTTACACAATTTAATTATAAACCGCCTTGTTCAAATTGGTTCAAGTTTTAGATTTTGGTTTGTTTAACGAATTCTGTTCCCAACTTCCGCAGGAAGTCTACCAACACTTTCTATTCTTTCGCAAAGCCTAATATACACAAAGTTAATCGACAAAAAGGTGGATTTTCATCAGAAAATCCACCTTTTACACTATAATTCGCTTTTTGTCCACCTCTTCTTTGTGTTTTTTGTGTACTTTTGCAACTGTGTATTAATAGCGGCATGAATTCAGACTTAGCTTGATTTCATGCCAACCAACAAGTAAACAAACAAACCTAAGAATAAGAAATGAATAAGAAAAGACAGATTTTACTTTCAGCAGTATTGGCCTCTGCTTTGGCATCCAACGCACAGGTTTCCATCAATGTAGATGCCTCTAACCCAGGTATCAAGGTATCTCCTAACCTCTACGGTATCTTCTTCGAGGATATCAACCATGCTGCAGATGGCGGTCTCTATGCCGAACTCATCAGCAACCGTTCTTTCGAAGACGATGACAAGAATATTCCTACCTGGAAAACTGCCGCTCAGGAAGGTGCAAAAATCAATGCACAACTCATCAATAAGGGTTTGCTCAACAATGCACAGGGCAAGGCACTCCAGCTTACCATCGCTGCCAAGCCTGCAGCTACAGCCTCTCTCATCAATGAGGGTTTCTGGGGAATCAACGCCGTGCAGGGCAGAACCTATAAACTCTCTTTCTGGGCTAAGGGTAGCTACAAGGGCGGATTGAAGGCTCGCCTCACCAACGCCAAGGGCGATAAGGTTTACGCAGAAACCACCCTCAATGCCAAGGTTGGCAAGAAGTGGACCAAATATACGGCTGAGTTGACTGCCAACGGAAACGATGCCAAGGCTCAGTTTGAACTCGTAGCCGACGGAAAGGGTACCATCGTTCTCGATGTGGTAAGCCTCTTCCCTCCTACTTTCAAGAATCGCGAGAATGGCTTGCGCCCTGACCTGGCTCAGCTTCTCTATAACATCCATCCTAAGTTCGTCCGCTTCCCTGGCGGTTGCTACGTAGAGGGACAGGAATCTCCTGAGAATGCTTTCCATTGGGAGAAGACTATCGGTCCTATCGAGGAACGTCCGGGCCATAAGAACGTAAACTGGCGCTACCGTACCAGCGACGGTATGGGATTTGATGAGTATCTGCAGCTTGCCGAGGATCTGAACGCCAAGCCTCTCTATGTTGTAAACGTAGGTTTGTGGCACGGCGGTATGACTCCTGTAGACAGCATCCAGCCTTGGATTGATGAGTGCATGAATGCCCTGGAGTATGCCAACGGTCCTGTTACCTCTAAATATGGTGCGCTCCGTGCTAAGAACGGTCATCCGGAACCATACAATATCGAGTATCTGGAGATTGGTAATGAGAACAACCAGCCGGATCCTGCGGCTCAGAGCGACCATTACTACGAGCGCTTCAAGAAGTTCAAGGATGCGGTTCTGGCAAAATATCCTAAGATGCACCTCATCGGTAACGTGGTGGCTTGGGGCGATGACAATCCTAAGTGGGAAAGCAACGAGAGCGTAGAACTCCTCGACGAGCACTACTACAGAAATCCTGCCTGGTTTGCCGAGAACTTCAACAAGTATGATAACTACGACCGTAAGGGCAGCGAGATTTATGTAGGTGAATATGCCGTAACCCAGGGCTTCGGCAATATGGGTTCGCTCGATGCTGCACTCGGTGAGGCTGTCTATATGATGGGCATCGAGAACAACTCTGACATCGTGACCATGGCATCCTACGCTCCTATCTTCGCCAACCTCAACAACCGCATGTGGGCACCGGATATGATTCAGTATACATCAGACAAGGTATTCGGAACTCCATCTTACTACGTTCAGAACGTGATGGCAAACAACATCGGTACCCGTGTACTGAAGGTGAACCAGGAGAATCCATACAAATATGAGCAGACCCAGGTGAAGCCAGCTATCTGCCGCGTAGGTATGGGAACATGGGGCACTCAGGTTTCTTTCGAGGACAAGGGCTACAGCGATGAGAACGGAAAGGCGCTGCCGATGACCTTGCAGGAGTTGCCTACCGATATCCGTGGACAGTGGAAGACTGAGGGTAGCCTCATCAAGCAGACCAGCAACGAAGAGAGCTGCATCCGTCTGAACCCAGGCGAGATTACCAGCAACGGCTATATATATAAGGTACGCGCGAAGAAGGATGCCGGAAACGAAGGCTTCCTTATCATCTTTAACTACGTGGATAAGAACAACTACTGCTGGTTGAACCTCGGTGGCTGGAACAATACCCAGCACGGTGTGGAGTCTATCGTGAATGGTGCCAAGAGTCAGATAGCTACTACCCCAGGCAGCATCGAGACCGGCAAGTGGTATGACATCGAGCTGAAAGTTGTAGGCGACAGCATCTTCGCCAAGTTGGATGGCAAGGAAATATTCTCTACCAAGTTGAAGGCAAACACCCTTCCTGGCATCTTCTCTACAGCCACACTTGATGAACAGACGGGCGAGGTAATCCTGAAGATTGCCAACACCAGCACCGAGCACACCACAGCGAAGATTAATCTTCAAGGCAAGGAAATCAAGAATGGCAAGCTCATCCGCCTTTCTGCCAAGAACGGTCTGGAGGAGAACACCATCGACAATCCTACCAATATCTATCCTGTAGAAAACTACGTAACTACAGAGAAGAACGGTGCTACGGTAGAGATTCCAGCCAGCTCGCTGAATATCATCCGTTTGAAATAACAGACTACACATGGCAGAATGCCCTGGGATCCATATATAGGTAATAACATTTTGAATAGTTGATAAGAAAGTTAGTTAGAAAAGAGAAGGCGGCAACCTGCGTGATGCAGATTGCCGCCTCGTTTTTTATCTGTCGTTTAATTAACCGAAAACATAATTGAAGAGCAGGAAGATGCTCAGGATATACAGCGTAGGATTCAGATCCTTGAACTTGCCCACCATCATCTTGATCAATACATAGCTCAGAATACCAAGGCAGATGCCATCGGCAATACTGTAGCAGAGTACCATCGTAATCATCGTGATAAAGGCAGGGAATGACTCGGAGATATCCTCCAACTCAATCTTCTTGAACGAATCAATCATCAATACACCCACCATTACCAGGGCACCACTGGTGGCTGCGCTCGGAATCAGCAGGAAGATTGGAGCCAGGAAGATGCTCAGGATAAACATCAAACCCACAAAGAAAGATGTCAAGCCCGACTTACCACCCTCGGCAACGCCCGAAGCACTCTCCACATAAGTGGTAATGGTAGAGCTACCCAGCAATGCACCGGCTGTAGTACCGATGGCATCACTCATCATCGCCTCCTTCACACCCGGAATCTCGCCCTTCTCATTCTCCTTGATACCCAACTTGGAAACCAATCCCAGAACTGTTCCGATGGTATCGAAGATGTTGACAAGCAACAGCGAGAAAACCACCATGAACATCTTAGGAGTAAAGAAGCCGGTGAAATCGAACTGGCAGAAGATAGGAGCAATGCTGTGAGGGGTAGATACCGGCATCCAGTTGTCAGAGAACTGGGTTACGCCCATCGGAATACCTATCAATGTAGAGATGATGATGGCGATAAACAAAGAGCCCTTCACTCTTCTCGCCATCAGACAGCCGCAGAGCAGGATGCTGATGAGACCCAGGATGCTGACTGGTGTAAACTTGCCGAGCTGCACGAAAGTATCCGCATTGGCAGTAATGATGCCCGCATTCTTCAAACCGATAAAAGCGATAAACATACCGATACCAGCCGAAATGGCGAATCGGAGATTCTTCGGAATACACTCCAATATCTTATCGCGGATATTGAGGAAGGTGATGGCAAGGAAGATGATACCCTCTACGAGCAACACCGCCAAAGCTTGCTGCCAGGTCAAGCCCATAGCCTGACAAAGGGTGAAGGCGAAGAAGGCATTCAGTCCCATACTAGGAGCCTGGGCGAAAGGCAACTTTGCCATGAAAGCCAGCAGGAAGGTGGCGATGGCTGAAGCGATGGCTGTGGCAGTAAAGAGAGCTCCCTTGTCCATACCTGTGGTAGCAAGGATGGTAGGGTTTACTGCCAGGATGTAACACATGGTCAGGAAGGTAGTCATACCAGCAACCAACTCAGTCTTGACCGTAGTAGTCTTTGGGTCGAAACCCAATAAAGCTTTTAATTTGTTCATTTCTTATATTTATCTCTATTTTCTCTTTCCCCCTTTCCACAACCCAATCCCGTTGTTTTTTCGGGGCGAACAAAGGTAAGAAAAAATAATGAGGAAAGCCTTATTTTACATGTTTTTAACTCATCAGAGTGCCTTATTTTACATGTTTCGGGGTATTCAGAACGCCTTATTTTACAAGTTTCAGTATCTTTCAGTCTCTTCTACGCTAAAATACTATGGCATAGAGTGTATCGAAGGCAGGATAACGCATGATAGTAAGTTTCATTTGCCAAAAGCCCGATAGTGGTGCAAAAAGTGCCTAAAAAAGCAACTTTTGGCACCACTATCGGGACTTTTTTCCGCATTTTCGTTTTCTCATCTTGAATTGTTAAAAAAATAAGTCATAGTTTTCTCCCCCACAACTCATAGTTTCTTTCATCATAACTCATAGGTTTCTTCCCAGCATCTCATAGGTTTCGGCATCATATCCCAAGGTTTTCAAGCCCAAAAGGACTAAAAAATCGAGTAGGAAGTAAACACTAATCATAGGTGTTTATCTCCTATTTTCGTGTTTACCGACCTCTCACACCACCGTACGTGCGGTTCCGCATACGGCGGTTCCTATTTTGGGTGCCATTCGAGATATGAACCCATAAGCGTTGGATAACCTGCGTACTGCAATTTCTGTGAGGAGGCTGCCCTCTGCATTATTATAGAGCTACTAACCCTCCAATATCCTTTGACATATCCCAATCTTCTGGCATCATGCTTGTTGATACCACATCGGATTAGATTTTTAATCCGTGTCTTCGGGAGTTTCCAGGCCTTCCATATACACATGCGTATCCGTCGCCGTAACCAACTGTCAGTATCCATAAGGAGTCGTTTCATATTGGCTAGGTGGTAGTAGCCTACCCAACCTCTTATGTACTCTGTAAGCTTCTGCTTTCTCTTGGCATATCCCCATCCATTGCTTCGGGAAGTCAACTCCTTGAGCTTGGCTTTCATCTTGGCTTTGGCTTTTGGGTGTACCGCAAGTTGGCATTTGCCCTGGCTTACATAAAAGGAGTAGCCTAGGTATTTCACACCGCTTACGTATGACACGACAGTCTTTTCCTTATTCACTTTCAGGTATAGTTCACCTTCAATGTATCGGGTTATGGACTCCTTTACACGCATGGCTGCACGCTCGGACTTGCAAAATATCATCGAATCATCGGCATAGCGCACAAATGGGAGCCCTCGGTGTTCGAGTTCCTTGTCTAACTCGTTGAGCATGATGTTGCTCAACAACGGACTCAGCGGACCACCTTGTGGCGTGCCCTCCTCGCTCATCTCAAAGACACCTTTGTTCATAACCCCGCTTCGAAGATATTTGTGTATTAAACTCACCACCCTGCCGTCCTTTATCGTACGGCTGAGGATTTCTATGAGCTTGCTGTGGCTCACTGTATCAAAGAAACGCTCCAAGTCGAGGTCAACTACATACTCGTAGCCGGCATCAATTATCTTCTGCGCTCCCCGGAGAGCATCATGGCATCCTCTTCTCGGACGGAAGCCGAAGCTCCTCGAGGAGAATTGGCGTTCATAGATGGGAGTCAGGGTTTGGTTGATGGCTTGTTGCACCATACGGTCTATGACCGTGGGAATGCCCAATAGGCGCATCTTGCCATTGTCCTTGGGTATCTCTACCCTTTTTACTGGGTTCGGACGGTATGAACCGTCCTGCAAAGAACGTATCAGAGCATCCTTGTTAGCCAAGACCCATGGAAGCATTTGCTCACATGACATCTTGTCGATACCGCCACAGCCCTTATTACGCAGAACTGCCTTGTAGGCGTTGAGCAGATTTTCGGGACTGAGGATGCGCTCCAACAGGTGTTCCTTGTCGAATGGTACTTCCACGATGTTGTCCTCACATATCCACATGACGGTCTGCGCTCCCACATATCCTTCGGATTCCGTCCTATCTTTCTGTGGGCAGCCCTTGACTTCAGCCAATGTTTTCTGCATTCTTTCCTTCATAAGGTATGTTTCAATTACTATCGTTTAAT